>Ga0209164_1000494_pt1 | contig 91025 bp, 97 predicted proteins | sample MTBNYHSulfiMetaG_FD_187458 | JGI IMG/M metagenome (GOLD analysis project Ga0209164, IMG submission 187458) | Enrichment culture microbial communities from rom New York Harbor, USA that are MTBE-degrading - MTBE-NYH (New York Harbor Sulfidogenic)... | ecosystem: Environmental > Aquatic > Marine >... | reverse complement strand
CCTGACTCCTGACTCCTGACTCCTGACTCCTGACTCCTGACTCCTGACTCCTGACTCCTGACTCCTGACTCCTGACTCCTGACTCCTGACTCCTGACTCCTGATTTCACCCCCACTCTTTAAGTACTAAGTGCGGGTTTTTCTCCCGGCAGTAATTCAACTCCCATTCGGACGAAAACAGCGCCACCAGCTTCTCATTCCGGTCATGGGCCAGCTTGCACCTGCTGGGCCAGATGATCTCTTTTTGCGCCCCGGGGTCGGTTTCAACCCAGCGGGCGCAGGAAAAAGGAAGCTTGCTGACGGTGGTTTCCACACCGTACTCGGCCCGCAGCCTGGCCGTCACCACTTCAAACTGCAGCTCGCCCACAGCGGCCAGCACCGGCTCCTTCCTCAGGCTGTCGATAAAGAAAAACACCTGTATGGCGCCCTCTTCCTCCAACTGCTCCAGCCCTTTGTTGAACTGCTTGTATTTGCCGATATCGCTATTTTGCAAAACACAAAAATGCTCGGGCTGAAAGCGGGGGATGGTGTTAAACTCGATCTCCTTACCTGCGCAAAGGGTATCACCGATACTAAACACTCCCGGGTTGGCCAGCCCCACCACGTCGCCGGGAAAGGCTTCTTCCACCGGCTCCCGTTCGCCGGCAAAGAAACGGTAAGCGCGCGAGATCCGGACTTTTCGCCCCAGCCGGGAGTTATAAACCTGCATATCCTTTTCCAGCCGCCCGGAATACACCCGCAGGAAGGCAACCCGGTCCCGGTGCATAGGGTCCATGTTGGCCTGAATTTTAAAGATCAGTCCGGAAAACACCGGACTGGCGGGTTCCACGCTGTTTGGGCCGGCATCATAGCGGCCCGGCGAGGGGGCTAGTTCAATCAGCGCCTGCCAGAATGGCTCCAGCCCGAAATTATTAATGGCACTGCCGAAGAACACCGGCGTAACCCGGCCCGCCAAAAATTCATCCCTGTTAAATTCCGTTCCGGCAGCGTTAATCAGTTCTATCTCCTCGATAAGCCCGGCGTGCCCGTCCTTGCCAAGCAGTTCCGTCAGCATCCCGTCATATAAATCGTGCACCCGGACGGGAGCCCGGTACTGGCCGTGTTCGGTACGCTCAAAGAGCATTACGCTTTTGCTGCGCAGGTCGTAAACCCCTTTAAAGGTGGGGCCGTTGCCGATGGGCCAGTTGATGGGCGCCGGGCTGATGCCCATGACCTGCTCAATTTCGTCCAGCAGTTCCAGCGGTTCCCGGCCCGGCCGGTCGAGCTTGTTGATAAAGGTAAGTATCGGCGTGCTGCGCAGCCGGCAAACCTGAAACAGCTTTTTGGTCTGGGATTCAATACCCTTGGCGGCGTCCAGCACCATCACCGCACTGTCGGTTACCATCAGCGTCCGGTAGGTGTCTTCGCTGAAATCCTGGTGACCAGGGGTATCCAACAGGTTAATCCGGTATCCCTGGCAGTCGAACTGCAGCGCGGCGGTAGTTATGGATATGCCGCGCTGCTGTTCGATTTCCATCCAGTCCGATGTGGCGTTGCGCTGGTTCTTGCGGGCCCGCACCGAGCCCGCCATATCCACGGCGCCGGCGTAAAGCAGCAGTTTTTCGGTTAACGTGGTTTTGCCCGCGTCGGGGTGGGATATGATGGCGAAGGTGCGCCGCCGGGAAACTTCGTAATCCAGGTCGTTTTGAGTGATGCTTGCTGTATGTTGTGCCATGTTTCCTCCACTGAGATTGTTTTGTCCTATAAATTTTTGCAATCTGTAATACCGTAACCAATATCTATAATAAGCATAATCATGCCAATATACAATTACCCGCAAACAAATTTTACCACTGACTTTTAACAAACGCGACTTTTAACACCTGGCACCAAAATCAGGCATAATTTTTTCTTCCCTTTTACTACAACATATAAAAAGAAAACCGGTTCAAAGGAGAGAGCGTTTTGTTTGGCAGAAGAGTGTCATTGCTGCTGCCGGGCTTGCTTGTTCTGGCCCTTTTTATATCGTGCGGCTGCCTGGCCGCCAAAAAACAGGCGCCGTCCGATAAGCCGTTCCCCAACCGGACCAGGGCCGATGAAACGGATCCCCAAAAGGCGCAGCGTATTGCCCGTGACACAGACAAGGTCGACAGAGTGCAAAAATCCACGGTGGTAGTCGCCGGGGAAAAAGCCTATATCGGCCTGGACTTGGAACCCGGCATGCAGGAGGAACAGCTGCTTGAGGTGGAAAATATTGTCGCGGACAGGATTAAAGGCACCGAGGAATCAATCAATACCGTTTATGTAAGCTCGGATCCCGATTTTGTCTCCCGGATTAAAAAAATAGCCCGGGGAATAGCCCGGGGCGACCCGGTATCCCGGTATGACCGGGAACTGAAAGAACTGGGCAGTAATATCAAGCCCCGGTCAATCTGACTTAAAGGTGCCAGGTGTTGCAAGTTGCAAATCAAAGATTTGCAACTTGCAACACCTGGCACCAAAGCTTAACTCCCTGCAACTTGCAACAAAACACCTGGCACAACTTGCAACACCCGGCACCAAAATTCTACCTGGCACCAAGGACGGCGGCGCAGCGGGGGCAGGTTTCCGGATGGTCCGCATGGGAACCTGTTTCTTCGTGGTACATCCAGCAGCGGGCGCATTTGGCGCCGGCGGCCCGGGATACTTCCACCGCCAGACCGGGCATATCTTCCACCCCGAAGGTGGTGGCGGTTTTTTTCGCCGGCGGATGAACGGCTGCCCCGGAGACGATCAACAGCACCGGCAGGTCGGCTATCAGGGCCTCTAAAAAGGCCGCGGTATCTTGATCAACATAGAGATCCACCCTGGCTTCCAGGGAGTTGCCAATCACTTTTTCCTGCCGGGCCTTCTCCAGTGCCCGGGTCACCACGCCGCGGATTTTCATCAACCGGCTCCACTTTTCTTCCAGCACAGGGTCCAGGTACTTCTCTTCGGAACGGGGCATGTCGGTTAACTGCACGCTTTCCGGCGCTCCTTCGGCCTTGGGCAGGTGGCGCCAGATTTCTTCGGTGGTAAAGGTCAAAATGGGCGCCAGCAGCCTTACCAGAACGTGCAGCGATTCGTACATCACCGTTTGGGCGCTGCGCCGGGCGGGTGAACCGGCTGCTTCACAGTATAACCGGTCTTTAATAATATCCAGGTACTGGGCGCTCATGTCCACAGTGCAGAAGTGGTGGATGGCGTGGTAGACGGTGTGGTACTCGTAATCGCGGTATCCTTTGTCCACCCGCTGAATCAGCCGGTGCAGTTTTAACAGCGCCCAGCGGTCCAACTCAAGCATTTGATCGTAGGGGACGTAGTCCCGCCCGGGCTCGAAATCATAAATATTGCCCAGCATGAACCGGCAGGTGTTTCTGATTTTCCGGTAAGCTTCGGTCATCTGTTTCAGGATGCCCTGGGATACCGCCAGGTCGCCCCGGTAATCGGCGGAAGAAACCCACAGGCGCAAAATGTCGGCCCCCATCTGGTCGATCACCTTCAGCGGGTCCACCACGTTGCCCAGGGATTTGCTCATCTTGCGGCCGTTTTCATCCACCAGGAAACCGTGGGTCAGTACCGCCCGGTAGGGCGCCCGGCCCCGGACGGCCACCGAAGTGTTCAGTGACGAGTTGAACCAGCCCCGGTGCTGGTCGCTGCCTTCCAGGTACAGATCGGCGGGCCAGCTCAGGCCGGGCCAGATGTCCGGTTCGTCCAGCACCGCCAGGTGGCTGGAGCCGCTGTCGAACCACACGTCCATGGTGTCGGTTTCCTTGGTGAATTCCGTTCCGCCGCATTCCGGGCAGGTCAGCTCCGGAGGCGCCAGGTCTTTGGCTTCCCGGGCGAACCACACGTCGGCGCCGTGCTCCCGGAACAGCTTTTGTAAATGTTCAACGGTTTGATCGTTAATCACCGGTTTATTGCAGGAACCGCAGTAAAATATGGGAATGGGCACGCCCCAGGTCCGCTGGCGGGAAACGCACCAGTCACCGCGGTTGGCCACCATGTTGTGGATGCGGTCCCGGCCCCAGGCGGGGATCCAGCGCACCTGGTCGATGGCGTCCAGCGCCGCCTGGCGGAATCCCTCGATGGAAGCAAACCATTGCTCGGTGGCCCGGAAAAATACCGGCTGTTTGCAGCGCCAACAGTGCGGGTACTGGTGTTTAATTGTATGGTCCTTAATTAAAGCGCCGGCTTCCCGCAGGGTTTCCAGCACCCCGGCGTTGGCCTCGTGGTAAACCCGGCCGGCGAATTTGCCGCCCTCTTCGGTGAATTTACCCCGGCCGTCCACGGGCGACATGATGGTCAAACCGTATTTCAAACCCACCAGGTAGTCTTCATGGCCGTGCCCCGGCGCGGTATGCACACAGCCGGTACCCGCTTCCAGGGTGACATGGTCGCCCAGGATCAGGGGTGATTCCCGATCAACGAAGGGGTGCCCGCACACGACGCCCTCCAGGTCGGCGCCCTTGAATTCCTTCAGCACCGGGCCGTCGTCCAGGCCGGTTTCCCGCAGGAAGAAGTCTTTTAATTCTTTGGCCACCAGCAGTTTTTCCCCGCCGCTCTCCATCAGCACGTAATCGAACTCGGGACGCAGGCAGATGGCCATATTGGCCACCAGCGTCCAGGGGGTGGTGGTCCAGATGACCACTGAGGTGTTTTCCACCGGCAGTACACCCTTGCCGTCCCGCACCGGGAACTTTACATAGATGGATGGCGATTTCTTGTCGGCGTATTCCACTTCGGCCTCCGCCAGGGCGGTTTCGCAGGACGAGCACCAGTAAACCGGTTTGAGCCCCTTATAAATGTAACCACGCTTGGCCATCTCGCCGAAGACCCCGATTTGCCGGGCCTCAAAGTGGGGCATCAGGGTCATGTAAGGATGGTCCCAATCGCCGCGCACACCCAGGCGTTTAAACTCTTCCCGCTGAATATCCACAAACTTTAAGGCGTATTCTTTACACTTGTTCCTGAATTCTACAATGTCAATTTTGTGGCGGTTCAGACCCAGATTTTTGATGGCCTGCTGCTCGATGGGCAAACCGTGGGTGTCCCAGCCGGGCACGTATGGCGCGTCGAAACCCGCCATGGAGTGATACTTGACCACGATGTCCTTGAGCACCTTGTTCAGAGAGGTGCCCAGGTGAATGTGGCCGTTGGCGTAGGGCGGGCCGTCGTGCAGGATAAACTTGGGCCGGCCGCTGTTTTTTTGCTGCACCCGCTGATAAATATTCATTTCTTCCCAGGTTTTAATAATTTCCGGCTCACGCTGGGGCAGGTTGCCCCGCATGGGAAATTCGGTCCGGGGCAAGTTCAGGGTCTTACCATAGTCCATGTGAATACACCTCGGCAGTTAAAATAATAAGTATTCAGAATTCAGGGGTCCCTTTTCGGAGCGTGGTTACACTGTCCCGACTCGCTCATGGCTCCCGCGCCGACGGCACCAAAGGCTTGCTTCGGGCTCAACCGGACCGCCATAAACTCACCGTCCTAGTTCGGGTTATGGCTCTCGCGGCCGTCCTTGGCCGCTCGTCCGGTTTCGCTCCTCGCTGCGCCGGGTGCCGTTACCGGCGCTCCCGCAAATCGCTCGTCTGGACAGGGTAACCACGTAGCATATTAGTCTGACTACTGACTCCTGTACAAAATAAAACCGTCCCGTAAAGGGACGGATTCTTTCCGCGGTACCACCCTAATAGGACCGGCAGAGTTAAAAAGCCGGACCCTCTTTGGCTGCCTGTAACGGCGGCTGCCGTACCGGCTTACTCTCCCGGTATTGCTAACCGGAATTTAGGCCGTCGCCTCCGGGGTGATATTGGAGCGGTTCTTACTGTACCCGGTTCGCACCAAGCCCGGGTTCTCTGAACAGTTTCGCCGCCTACTCGTCCCGTTCATCAGCTTTGACATTTTATAACTATGCCATTATATATAATAATTCCCCCGGAGTCAATATTTTAGCCTGTCCCGGGCCTGGGCGGCGGTGATGCCCCCCACCCGGACAGTCTTATTCCGCCCGGCGTGACCGTGGGCTATATTGACCCTGGTTTTGGCCACCCCTAAAAGAGCGGCCAGAAATTCGCAGCAGGCCCGGTTGGCGGCGCCGTCCACGGGAGGAGCGGCCAGGCGAATTTTAAGTGCCCCGTCCAGCTCGCCGGCCAACTGGTTTTTGGCCGCCCGGGGCTGTACCCGGACCCTGATCAGCACCCCGCCCGCATCTTCGCGAATATCCAGCATCCGATCAGTCGTCCAGGCGCTCCGGCTCTTCACCGGCCTGGTCTTCCGGACCTGACTCCGGAGGTTGTCCGGCAGAGCGGGCCGGCCCGTTCACAAAACCGGCGGCTGCCTGGGTCATGCCAAGCCCGGCGCCCACCATGATTGCGCGTGCTTCTTCATCCTGGTTCTCCATCAATTTCATCTGGGCTTCCAGGAAAGCATGGAATTTAACCCGGAATACCTTGGTCTGGGTTTCCAGGAACCGGTACTCCTCCAGCATGGACCTGACCCGGTCTTCCGCCTCCACAACCCGCATACGCGATTGTTCCCGGGCGTCCTCTTTGATGCGGGCCGCCTTTTCGCCGGCCTCGGAGAGGATTTTTTCCGCCCGCAGCCGGGCTTCCTCCAGGACTAAATCAGCTTCGTGTTTGGCATTGTCTTTGAGTTCTTCGGCGTTTTTCTGGGCGATAATAATGGTGTCTTTAATTACCTTTTCCATGTCCTGGTAGCGCGTCTTGGTTGCTTCACTGGCTTCCAGTTTTTCTTTCAGCATTTGGTTTTCCAGGTACACGGTCTCGTAATCGTGCATCAGCTGATCCAGGAACTGGTCCACCTCTTCGATGCTGTAACCGCGGATGGAACGCCTGAATTCTTTGTTTTGGATGTCCAGGGGAGTAAGCACCGAACCACCTCCGATATTTGAAAGCAGTAGTCAGGAGTCAGTAGTCAGGATTCAGAATTTAAATAAATTAAGCTGTCTTGTCTGTATTCCCTACTGACTACTGACTCCTGAATTCTGAATTCTGAATTCTGACTCCTTTATTTAAACTTTTTCAGCAGCAGCGCCAGGCGGCCTTTTTTGGTGCGTCCGCCGGCTTCGGCAACTTCCACCCGGCCCCTGCCCCGCACGCTGAGCATATCCCCGGGGTTGACCCGGGCGGAGGGATCCAGGCAGGGGCGCCAGTTGAGATAAACTTTTCCGGCGTTAATCTCCCGGACCATTTTACTGCGGGAAAGGCCGAATCCGTGCGCCGCCACGGCATCCAGGCGCATCGACTGCACGGTAACGCTGATATCCCGGGTTACCGGTGCCGGAGGGTTTAGTTCGTCACGGCTGATCTCCCGTACCGTTACATTTACCCGGCCCACCGATGTCAACCCGGCTCTTATGTAGTCCGACACCTCCCGGGCAACCACCGCCTGGGCCCCATTTTCGCTCACCCAGATGTCGCCCAGTTTGTCCCGCTGCAGCCCAAGGCCCAATAACGCGCCCAGGTAGTCCCGGTGGCTCGCCCCGGCATAACGGAAATCGCCCCTGATTTCCAGGCAGGCCAGTCCGGCGTCGAATTTTTCAGCCGGCAAGAAGTCCGGGCAAATAAAAACCCGCGACCTCTCCGCCACGGGATGTCCGCCGTCAACCCCGGCCGCCAGGCCCGGAATTCCCTCAATGACCCGGACAACCATCCGGCAGCGGTACGGATCATAGAAATCGGTGGTTTTAGGACGGCGGGTTTTCAATACCGTGTCCGCCAGATCCAAAGTCCGCGCCGTTACTTCCCTTTCTTCCGGTGTTGCCGCCAAGCCGAGCAGTTTTTCCCGGTTCACCGCCGCTCACCCCGCGGGAACATCAAAACCCAATCCCGCCGAATATTCTCAACGCCAGCATCTGAATTACTTTCAGTACCAGAAAAACGGCGATGGGCGAAAAATCAAACATCCCCACGGGCGGAATGTAGCGCCGGAAAAAGCCGAGCACCGGTTCGGTAATCTCGAAAATAAACCGCAACCCCGGCTGGTAGGGATTAACCCTGACCAGGGACAGTATAATGCGGATAATAATGATATAAATGTATACCTCAATGGCCCAATATATCAGGTCGGCCAAGCTGATGGACATAAATTCACCTCGTCGGTTTACTTCAAGCTGGTTATTTTCCTTCGGACATTTGCTTTGAACGCCGGGCGGCGCTGACCACGGCTTTTCCGATTACAGCCCGCAGGCTCCCCTCTTCCAGGGCGTAAAGGCCTTCAATGGTGGTGCCTCCGGGGGTGGTGACCATATCTTTTAACACACCGGGATGGCTGCCTGTTTCCAGCAGCATCCGGGCAGCCCCCAGCATTGTCTGCGCCGCCAGGGCGGCGGAGATTTCCCGGGGCAGTCCGGCGCGAACTCCGGCGTCGGCCATGGCCTCGGCTATAACATACATGTATGCGGGCCCGCTGCCGCTGAGACCCGTTACCGCGTCCATCAGGTTTTCCGCCACCGGCACCGCCAATCCCACCGCCCCGAACATGGTCAGGGCCATTTGGCGATGGCTGTCGGACGCCCACCGGCCGCAGCATACCGCGGTGGCGCCGGCGCCCACCAGCAGCGGGGTATTGGGCATCACCCTGATTACCGGCACTTTGCCCGCCAGCAGCTGTTCAATAAATCCGGTGGTTATACCGGCCGCGATGGAGATTACCGTTTGATGCTCGCCGATATGCCCGCCGGCTTGGGCAAGCACATCACCCATCACATATGGCTTAACAGCCAGGATAATCACATCGGCATTGCGCACCGGTTCTAAATTATCCCGGGTAGTGGAAATATGATATTCATTGCTCAGGTGTTCCCTGCGCCCGTCGCTTAAATCACTGGCCATGATCTGTCCGGGTGCTGCCAGGCCGGCCTTTATAATGCCGGCAATGATGGCCTCGGCCATGGCGCCGCCGCCGATGATGCCGATTCTTTTATTGTTTAGCGGCATTGAACAAAACATCCTTCCCGGTTTCTTCGCCCAACCGTCCCGGTTATGGTTTCAGCCAGGCAAAAATACCCTTGTCTTCGAGCTGTTCCCCCAGATCGCCGTCAATCTCAATATTGCTTGGAACAGACAAAAATATACCCTTGCCCACCTTTTGGATACTGCCGTTTAAGGCGTATGTGGCGCCCATTACAAAGTCCACCACCCGCTTGGCCAGTTCCGGCTCGGCATGCTCCAGATTGATAATCACCGGCCGCCTGTTTTTAAGGTTGTCCGCAATGGCTTGCACACTGTCAAAGGTGGCGGGCTCTATGACAACCACCCGCACTTGACGCTGCGCATGCAGACTCACCACCTGGCCGCGGTTTTTCTTGGGCCTGGCCTGACTCAGGTCCTCTTCGCCCTGGACATCGTCCCGCTCATTGTCGGCGTCCAGCGGCTCATCCTCAAAACCCATGAAGTTTAACATCTTGTCCACCAATCTTGCCATTTTAGTTCACCCCTTTTTACTGTTTAAAGTTCACCCGGGCGCCGAATATGGCGGTGCCCAGGCGGATCAAGTTGGCCCCTTCTTCAACCGCCACTTCATAATCGTTGGTCATACCCATAGAGAGCAGTTCCAGACCGCTGCCGGGCAATTTCTCATTACCACGCCGGGCCAGCAGGCGCAGTTCCCGAAAAAATGGCCTGGCCTCCTCGGGATCATCCACATAGGGAGCAATAGTCATTAATCCTTTCACCTTAACATGGCGCAATTCCTGCAAAGCTGCCAAAAAATCCATTAATTCACTGGGTTTGATCCCAAATTTGGTCTTTTCTCCGGACACGTTAACCTGGATTAACGCCGGTACAATTACCCCCTGCTCCCCGGCCTGGCGGTCCACTTCCAGGGCCAGTTTCCAGCGGTCCAGGGAATGGAGCAGTTCCACCCGGCCCACCACGCTTTTAACCTTGTTGGTCTGTAAATGGCCAATCAAATGCCAGCGCGTTTGGGGCGGCAATTGTTCAACTTTGTCCGTCAGCTCCTGCACCCGGTTCTCGCCCAGGTCTGTAATGCCCGCGTCCAGTACCTCCCTGACGCGTTCCACCGGCACACGCTTGGTAACGGCAATGATTTTTACATTCCCCGGGTTTAGGCCCGCCCTGTGGGCGGCAGCTTCTACTCTGCCTTTAATATGCCGCAAATTTTCGCGTACGCTCAAGAATTCAACCTCCGGTTGCCAACCGGGTTCCTTCATCGACCCGGTCCGGGTTGCTGATATAGCGCAGCGCAGCGCTTAAACCGCTGCCGGTTAAGGACACCGTGTCACCCATACGGTCGTTTACCGACACCGGAATCCAGCTTACCCGCTGCTTTAAGATTACATAAAGCCCGGGCTGGCCATCCTTAAAAACCACCGCTTCCCTGGGCGCCAGCCAGCCGGACAGCCTCCGGACCACCAACTGCAGTTCAATATCGCGCTGGTGGATAAACTCGTCCGGGTAGTCACACAGTTCCACCATCAGGTAAACTTCGCCGCCCGTTGTTATGACATCCCTGATCCGGCCCGCCAGTTCCCGGCCTTTATAGATCAGGTAAGCGGTTCCACCGGCCCGGAAAGTCCCGGCTGCTTCGGAATTGGCGTTCTCCCACCGGATATGTATAAACACCGGCTGAAGATTATCCACAACTTTACCAAAAAACTGGCCGCTGTCAACTTTGTTATCGGCCGGCGACGCCGACTCTTTAATGTTTTCAACCGCCAGCAGGTCCAATTCGCCGATCTTCTCAGGCACCAGCAGGCTTTCCAGCCCGTCGACATGGGTGCAGAAAACACCCGCCTTGGAGCTTCGCACCGCAGTTTGATTTACGCCTTTAATTTCTGCCAACAACGCGCCGGCCCGCAGCCGCTCGCCGTCCCGCACCTTTAGGTTCAGTTCTCCCGCTGCCGGAGCCTGAAAAGGTTCTTCCGTCCTGATCAGCAATCCCGCAACCGGCGCGGTTTCGTTAACTTCATCGCGGGCCATGAACCTGACGTCAAGCATCCGCTGCAGCACCGCGCTTTTAGCCCAGGCCGCGGAGACCCAGAGAGCCCACAATATAAGCCCTGCCAGGCAAGTGATAATAATTAACGCGGGAATAAAACGGGCGGGGCGCACTCTATATCTTCCCACACCGCTCCCCCTTTAATGAATAATTGTCAACATTTAATATTAACTACCTCGTAAAACATAAATTTCCTCCTAACACAATAAAAAAAAGCCGTTTTTACGACTTTTAGTACTTTTACCCTTTGCATACGAATAGGCGTTTTGTTTCCTTAGCGAACGACATATGGAGAACCGGGTAACAACTCCCGGCGCAGCGCGGGAGCGCAACCGGGAGGCGCGCATAGGACGTGCGCGCCAGCCCCAACCCGAGACACGATGTCGAGTTTGGGGCGGCCCGGTTGCGCCCCAAGCAAGCCGTTGGAGTTGTCCGGGGCGGAATCGGAAGTGAGCGAAGGAAACAAAAACGCCTGTGCCGGTTCTAATTCAGTTCCCGCCGTTCGCCGGTCACCAGATAAATCACCGCTTCCCCGATATTGGTGGCGTGATCCGCAATCCGTTCGATATACCGGTTCACATACAGCAGGTAGGCCATCTGGTACGAGTTGGCGGGATGCTCCCTGACGCAGCCGATCAGTTCGCGGAAGATCCGGTTGTAGATGAAGTCCACCAGGTCGTCCATGGCGCACATGGCCCTGGCTTTTTCAATATTCCTGGTCACGTAAGCGTCCAAACCGTCCTTGACCATTTGCTGCACGACATCAGCCATCTCCGGAATATACTGCACGGGATGGGCGGTCAGGGTCCCGCCGGACAGGCACATGGTGGCCCGGGCGATATCCACGCAATGGTCGCCCATGCGCTCCAGGCTGATGATGATTTTAATCCCGGTTACCGCCATACGCAGATCCCCGGCCATGGGCTGCTGGGTGGCCATTACCCGGACGCACTTTTCTTCAATCTCCAGACATAATTGATCAATCAGCTCGTCTCGCATAATCACCTGCCCGGCCGCGGCAACGTCCAGTTTGATCAGAGCCTGCACGGAGTCATACAAGGCTTTTTCCACCAGGCTGCCCAGTCTGAGGATATCCTGCTGTATATCTTTAAGCTGCTTGTCAAAATTATGTCTGGGCGCCATCGTTCAACCCCCCTGCCGGTTTGGGATTTACCCATTATATCAAAATATTCATTGTTTCTGTATTAATTCTGTGCGGCAAACCGGTTAATTTTTTTCGCTGCAGGGAAAAAACTCTATTGGGAATAAAAAGATTCCGTGGCCGGCGGTACGGCAGGCATTTCCAGCGGCAGAAAGACGGAAAAAACGGTGCCTTTGCCCACCACGCTTTTCACATCCACCCTGCCCCCGTGCCCCTTGACAATATGCTTGACAATGGCCAGGCCCAGCCCGGTGCCGCCCGCACCCCTGGTCCGGGCCTTTTCCACCCGGTAAAATCTTTCAAATACGCGCGGCAGGTTTTCCGCCGGGATCCCGACACCGCTGTCGGCCACGTCAATCCTTATTTCATCCCCTTCCACCTGCGCGCTGATGGTGATTGTGCCGCCTTCGGGGGTATACTTGATGGCATTGTCCACCAGGTTGATAAACACCTGCGCCAGCAGATCGGGATCCCCGAAAAGCCGGGGCAGCCGCGGCTGCAGATTGGCCTTGACGGCAATTTGTTTATCCTCGGCCCGGGAACCGCAAACGGTCAGCACCTGGTCCACCAGGGTGCCGATGTCTTCACGCTGCCAGCGGTGCACCACCCGCCGTTCCTCAATCCTGGACAGGTCCAGCAGGTCATCCACCAGGTTGGACAGCCGGGCGGTTTCAGTGGCGATAATCTCCAGAAAGTGTCTGGTCATTTCCGGATCATCGGTGCCGCTGTCCTGCAGGGTCTCCACAAAGCCGCGAATCGAAGTCAGCGGGGTGCGCAGCTCGTGGGAAACATTGGACATGAACTCACTGCGCATTTGCTCCATCCTTTTACGTTCGGAGATATCGCGCAGCAGCACCACCATCCCGCCCTTGGTGCTGCCCGCCAAAGGCGTGGCCCGCAGCATGAAGACCCGCGGTTCCGGAGAAATAATGGACACCTCCCGCACCAGCTGGCTGTTGGTGGCCTGGACCCGCTGCAGCACCATGTCCAGGTCGAAATTGCGGATCACTTCCACCACGCTGCGCCCCACGCAATCGGCCCGGGGAATGCCGAAGGTGGTTTCCACCGCCGGGTTGACTTTGATAATGCGCCCCTTGCGGTCCAAAGCCAGCACCACATCCGACATACTGTCCAGCATGGCCTGGGCCCTGTCCTTTTCCGCGGTGATCTCATCGATGGTGTGCCTGAGGCGGTCGGCCATATCGTTAATGCTCCCGGCCAGTTCACCAATTTCATCCCGGCTGCCGATATTAATCCTCCGGTCCAGGTTGCCCCGGGCAATGTCCCGGGAAACCTCCAAAACTTCGTTCAGCGGGCCGATGACCCGCCTGTACAATACCAGGGCCAGAGCAGCCGAAAACAAAAGCGATAAGGCCACCATAGCCCCGATGGTGATTTTATCCACTGCATACAACTTTAAAAGGGTGAAAAAGACCAGCAGCATAAAGAAATAGCTGGCCACAGGACGCCAGCCGATTCCTTCCGGCACTTTCCATGCTTTCAACTGGGCACCTCCCTGAACCGGTAACCTACCCCGCGCACGGTTTCAATGTATTGAGGCATCCCTGGATATTTCTCCATTTTCTGCCTTAAATGCCGGATATGCACATCAACAGTGCGGGAATCGCCGGCAAAATCGTAACCCCAGATTTTTTCCAATAAATGGTCCCGGGAGAACACCTTGCCCGGCTCCAGCGCCATAAACCGCAGCAACTCAAATTCCTTGGGGGTGAGTTCCTGGCGCTCGCCGTCCACCAGCACCTCAAACCGTTCCTGGTCAATGACCAAACGGCCGAGGACCATCCTTTTTTCGCCGCCGGTTGCTCCCTCTCCGGAGGCTCCGAACCGGCGCAGCCTGGCCTTGATCCGGGCCAGCAATTCACGCGGGCTGAATGGTTTGGTGACATAGTCGTCGGCGCCCATTTCCAGCCCCAGGATGCGGTCCAGTTCTTCCCCCCGGGCGCTGAGCATAATTACGGGGATGTTTCTGGTTTCCTCGTTTTGACGCAACTTACGGCATACCTCCAGCCCGTCCAATGATGGGAGCATAATATCCAGGACAATTAAATCCGGTTTTTTTGTCAGGGCGGTTTTAACGGCTTCCAGTCCGTCGTAAGCCGCCAGCACTTCAAAACCTTCCCGCTCAAGGTTATATTTAACCAGTTCCACAATGTTTTTCTCATCGTCCACCATCAGGATCCTGTACATGAATCAATCCCCTTTCAACATCAGCACGGAAGCCATCCGCCCCGTCCGGCCGCCCTGCCCGCGGTGGGAAAAAAACAGATCCTGACGGCAGGCGGTGCAATAACCGGACAGAGTTATATTTTCCGCCCTGACGCCGGCCTGCAGCAAAATCCGGCGGTTCAGCTCCGGCAGGTTCAGCTGCCAGCGGTCCGGCCTCCCCGGAACCGCGCACCCGGATTCCCCGGACAGGCATTTTTCCACCCCGGCCATCACCGCCTCGTCCACCTCGTAACAGCATGGGCCGATGGAAGGGCCGATGGCAGCCAGAATATCATCCGCCCGGCACCCGTGACTTTCTTCCATGTGCCGGACAGTCTTGGCGCCGATGCGCAGCACCGAGCCTTTCCACCCGGCATGCGCCAGGGCAATCACCCGGCGGCGCGGGTCTAAAAAAAACAGGGGTACGCAGTCCGCATAATAGCTGGACAGGACTAAACCCGGCGTCGCGGTGACCAGGGCGTCAACCCCGGGCAGGGCGTCCTCCCTTGATCGCGCTCCCCGCCCGGCATGCGATAAATCAACGGAAAGCACCCGGTCGCCGTGCACCTGGTCAGCCGCCGCCAGCCGGTCAAGCCCCGCGCCCAGCATACGGCACACCCGGTCCCGGTTGCTGATCACATGCTCCGGGTCGTCGCCCACCTTGAAATCCAGGTTCAACGAATCAAAGGGGGCCGGGCTGACGCCGGCGCGCCTGGTGGTAAAGGCATGCGCCACCGCACCGGTGGCGGTAAATGAAGGGATGGTCAAAACGGTTAAGCCGCCATCCCGCACGAGTGCGAATCCAGCCGGCATATCCATTTCCTTTCGTGGTTTTCCAGGCTATTCCTGCTGTCCGGTTTGTTCAAGGATCAGGTTAATTTCTTTGATCCGCCTCATTAAACGTTCCATTTCCGGGCGGGCCGGAGCGGAACCGGCAAAACTTTCCATTTTGGCGGCCACCGCCTGGTAGGCGTTCAGGAGGTCTGCGGCAGTAAATTCGTAGCCCGGCGTTAAATTCACCGTTTCCTGCCACTGGGGGGCGTATGCTTCCAGACCCAGGTTTTCGTACATTAACCCGGTCATTGCACTTAAGGCCTCGGGCTCGCCGTGCACCAGGAATACCCGGCGGGGCTTTTGCTTGAATTTAGCGGCCCAATCCAATAGACCCCGCTGGTCGGCATGGGAAGAATAGGCGTCAATACTCCTGATATCCGCCCGCACCGCTATTTCTTCACCGTGAATCCGGATGGAAGAAGCGCCGTTTAAGAGTTGGTGTCCCTTGGTGCCGGCGGCCTGGTAGCCGACGAACAGTACCGTGCATTCGGGGCGCCACAGGTTGTGTTTCAGGTGGTGCTTGATGCGCCCGGCGTCGCACATGCCGCTGGCCGACAGGATAATGGCACCGCCGGGTAACTCATTCAGCATCCGGGACTCGTCGGTGGTGCGGGAAAAATGCAACCCCGGCATGGTCAGGGGGTTTTCGCCCGCCATAATTAGTTTACTGGTTTCAGGGTCGAATAATTCGGGGTGCCGTTTAAACACTTCGGTGACCGCCACCGCCATGGGACTGTCGATAAAAACCTTTACCGGGGGCAGTTTATCCGCAATGAACAATTGGTTGATATCGTAAAGCAAATCCTGGGTGCGTTCCACCGCGAAAGCCGGTATAACCAGGTTCCCGCCCTTGCGGTAGGTTTCCTCGATGATCTCCAAAAGCTTGCTGTTCCTGTTTTCGCCGTTATCTTTATGCAGCCTGTTTCCGTACGTGCATTCAATAATCAGGTAATCGGCTTCTTCTATAATGGTCGGGTCATTCACGTACGGTTTGCCGGGACTGCCCAAATCGCCGGTAAATACCAGTTTGGTCTGGTGGCCGCCTTCCCTGATCCACATCTCCAGGATGGAGGATCCCAATATGTGACCGGCGTCCACGAAACGCACGGAGATATCGTCATCAAGGGCTATGATTTGATTGTACCGGACCCGTTCAAAATTTTTTACGCACCGGTACCCGTCTTCAGCGGTATAAATGGGGGTATACAGTTTTTTGCCCGCCCGCCTGGCTTTACGGTTGAGGCGTTCCACTTCCATCTCCTGGATATGTCCGCTGTCGGGGAGCATTACTTCCAGCAGGTCGACGCTGGCGTCCGTGGCCAGCGCCCGTCCCTTAAAACCGTGTTTGAACAACCTCGGCACCTGTCCGCTGTGATCAATATGCGCGTGGGTCAACAGCAGGTAATCCACGGTTTGGGGGGTCACGGCAAAGGGTTCGTAGTTGCGTTCCCTGATTACCCTGGGTCCCTGAAACATACCGCAATCCACCATTATTTTTTTGTCCGCCGTTTCCACCAGATGGCAGGATCCGGTCACTGTCTGCGCCGCGCCGAGAAAGGTTATCTGCATTCGGTTATGCCTCCAATATGTGTTGATCAGTTTATTTTGAACTAACTCCCATGTCAGAAATTTGACTTAATAGTTAATTCACTGCCTGAACCGTCATTCCCTGCCGGAAAAAGTCAAAAAACCGGAGCCCCGGATGGTTTATCAATTCCGCCCTTGACATTAAAAGCCGCAGGCCATAAATTTAATAGAGGAAAGGGGTGTGCGAAAATGCCGATTTACGAATTCCGTTGCAATAAATGCGGACACCGTTTTGAAAAACTATGCTCCATCGGGGAAAACGGTGAGAAAATGAAGTGTCCCGCCTGTGCCGCGCCGGCGCCCAACCGGGTAATGTCGGGCTTTTGCGCGTGCGGCACGGACGGCGGCGGCGGAAGCAGCTGCGGTTCCTGCAGCTCCTCCAACTGCGGCAGCTGCGGTCACTGACGGATTTAAGTTTGTGGACACAAGGCCGGCAAACCATCACGGGCGTTTTTAGTTTCCTTGGCGAACGACTATAGCGGTCAGGGGACACACCTCCTCTTTGGTGTCGTAGCTTTGGGGTCGGAGGTATGTCCCCAACGTATAAGCCGTTGGAGTTGTCCGGCGCGGAATCGGAGTGAGCAAAGGAAACAAAAACGCCTTTCTCAACAGTTTGAGGCAGCTCGCAAGCGAGCTGCCTCTTCTAGCGGCTGACGCAGACCATTTCCACATCATCAATGATGATGCTGTTGGTGTTCCCGGTGCGCGGGCGGAATATAAAGCGCAGCTCGGCCCGGTCGGCGCCCTCCGGCAGCACTCCGGTGGTAAAGCGGAATTGCTGGTAAGTTCTGTCCGGTATGGATGCCGCCGAAAACGAAGGATCCACCCGGCCGATAAACCGCCCCGACCGATCGTAAACATAAATCGCGGCTTCCAGAACGTACCTGCCCAAACCGGCGTTTCTGATTCTCTCCCGGGCCCAGAAGGTGATTTGATAATTAAGCCTGGAACCCGCCCGGACCGACTGGCTCAGGGTCGATTCCCGGCCGCTGTCCGCTCCCATTTCCGCCGCGAACTGGCCGGAGTGGGCCAAATTTGAACGGCGCACGTTGGTACTATTCCAGAACCTGGGAGTATTGGCGTTAATCCATTCTTCGAAGCCCGGATTTGACAGCATGTTAGTTCTGGGGCAGCGGTTCGTGGGCGGTTCCGGCGGTCTCGGACCAGTTGTGACTTCAATCCGGGTTTGCACGAACCGTTTGCGCAGCTGCACAGCCACATTCTCAGCCCGGATGGTATAGGTGCCCCGATCCACGAAATTACCCCGTCTGTCGCGCAGATCCCAGGTAGCCGTGTAGGTGCGGCACTCTCCCGGCCGCAATCTCTCGGTGCCGGCAGCCTGGCCAAAAAACCGCCCATCGGACCAGCGCCAAACCTCCCTGCCGTCCCGCAGCGCCGCTATGTCAAAGCGCTGGGCGCTGGTGTAGTTCAACGTGATAAATCTTGAGGTTGTATTGCATTTGGTAAAAGTTATATGCACCTGATCGCCGCGCCGGTACTCCCTGCGGTTGGTGGTCAGGGTATAACGCAGGCCATTAACGGTGGTGCTGGCGAAAGTACCGCCGGCGGCTTGCTGCTGGCGCATGAGCTGCTGAGTATCTTCATATTTTTCCACGATTCCCCCTCCTTTCGGCAAATAAGACTCTGTACCAATTTATGTGCCGAAAGGTAAAAAGGTGCTTCGGGAGTTGACGCGTTACCGGGATGCGCCGTTCAACACGATAATCCGCTGGTTGGCGGAACCACGAAAAGGCAGCGACAGATCCCGCTTGTCCTCCTGGTAAGGGCCGTCCACCAGCACATGGGCGTGTTTCAGCGCCGGCAAGTCTTTAACATCCTCGTACAGGTAGCCGGTATAAATCCAAACACTCAACCGGGGAAATTCCCTGCGTACCAGGCGCAGCACGGCATCCAGCGCCTCGGCCTGCATCAGGGGGTCGCCGCCGGAAAAGGTTATCCCGTCTATGAGAGGAGTAATATGATCCTTAATCATCCCGATCACCTCTTCCGGGGTCATTTCCTGTCCCCCCACCGGCGGGATCAGGTCGGGATTATGACAGCCCCTGCAATGGCGGGGGCAGCCCTGGGCAAATATGACCAGCCGGACGCCGGGACCATCCACCACGCTTTCTTTTACCAAGCCGGAGACTCGCAATTTGTTCAAAATTATTCCTCCCGGTAACCGCTTTTTAACAAACAAGTTAATATGCCCGCCGGCGGATGTCAATAGAAATTGGAGCGGCATAATTTAATGAACTGTTAATAAAATAGTAATTGTTAATTAATGATTAACCGCTAAAATGTGAAGAATATATTAATAAAATTTAAGAGGTGAAGAAATATGGATAAGTATGTATGTTCAATCTGCGGTTACGTTTACGATCCCGCAGAAGGAGCAGATGATATTCCGCCGGGAACCCCCTTCGAGCAATTGCCGGACGATTGGGTATGTCCGGTATGCGGCGCCGGTAAAGACCAATTCGAAAAAGAGTAAACCGAAGGGGGGAATTAGGGTGGCCTGGAGCATCACCAAATTCAACGGTGAGGAAATTGTCCGCTTAGCGGTAGAGATAGAAAAGCAGGGGCAAAAGTTCTATGAACTTGCCGCCGCCCGGGTGGAGGACGACGAGGTTAAAAAAATTTTCGAGTCACTGGCCGGTGAAGAGAAACAGCATATAGTCGATTTTGAAGGTTTGGGCGCCAAGCTGCCCGGGGAATTCAAACCCAACGAAAGCTATGTGGGTGAATACGGTGATTATATCAAGGCTTTGATTGACAACCATGTGTTCAATGATAATAATGTTGAACAATTTGTGCCCAACATCAGCGTAACCAGAGAGGCTCTGGCGGTGGCGTTCAGATTTGAGAAGGATTCCATCCTAATCTTCCAGGAGCTGTACAACCTGGTGGACGACGCAGGCAAAGAAGTGCTGGGCAAGTTGATTGACCAGGAGAAACAGCATATCAGAAAACTGGCCACTGATTTTGTTCCTTATAACTAGTTTTCGACATGTATTTTAAGACAAATATTGTATTTTGTAGTAATATACTCCCGAATATGTTCACGGGAGTGTTTTTTTTGAAGACGATCCCCTTAAATCATTTAAGAATCCAGGTACCGGAAAGTGCTTTGACCAATATTATACTGCATTACTTGTTGGTGTTAATCGCCTGTTGGGCCATTGCCGGCATGTTTTACCCGTTGTGGCCGGAAAAAACCGGCCTTACCCATACCATCCTGGAATTATTGTGTATTTTTATCGCCCTGGCCGCTTTTTTTGTCGTTTGGCATACCTACGATCGCACCTCGCCGGTTAACCACCTGGTTGGTTTCGGCTTCCTGATGGTGGCGGTTTTTGACCTTTGTCACGTTTACTTCTTCCCCACAACACTTAACCTATCCCCCCCCTTTTCTTACGATTTACACACCAGGTACTGGATTCTGGGCCGGCTCGCGGAAGCCCTGGTGCTTTTACTTACCGCCTTCAAGTTATTTCAAATAAACATAAATAAATGGTTGGGCAGCCTGATCACACTTGTACTGGCTATAGGGGTTTCAGGCCTTGTCTTTTTCCAGCCCGGTCTGCTGCCCGTACTGTTATTGCCTGAGTCGGGGATCACGCCGGCCAAAATCGCCCTGGAATACCTGATCATAGCCTTATTTCTAGCTGGAGCGTATATCATGAGCAGGAGGTTAGACAACCGGGAGCATTTAACTTACCGTTACATTTTTCTGGCACTGCTGCTGGCCATTCCTGGAGAATTGTGTTTTACAGTTTTTAAATCACTGACCGATTTTTATATGTTTCTGGGACATGTTTTAAAAATCACCTATTACTATTACCTGTTCAGGGGTATCTTCGTAAGCGCCGTCACCCTGCCCCACACCAGGCTGGAAGCCGCCGGAATGTATATGACCGAATTATTGAACAGCATCCCGGTGGGAATATTAACCTACGACCATAATTTAAGAGCCACCTTTATCAACCGGAAGGGTGAAAAAATACTGAACTGCCGGGTGGAGGACATCCACGGGCGGACCGCGGAGGAGATATTTACCCGGTACGTAAAGAATCAAGATATTGACCGGCCCCTGGCCGTTCAAGTGATGGACGACAACGCCGGGCCCATAAATAATAAGTTATTGAACATTGACAACGGCGGCGGGCAGCTGCTTAAAGCCGTGGCCAACGCACGCCGGCTGCAAAACGGGGGAGCAATGATCCAGCTGTCCGAAGCCTGTGGGGAACAGGAACTGGAAAACCTGCAGCTGCAAACTCAGACCATCTTGGACTCTATTCAGGATATGGCCCTGCTCCTGGACAGAAACCAGCGGATCATCATGTGCAATAAGACCCTGGAAAAGAAACTGCAGATGAGTACGGAAGAACTGCTGGGTCTGAACATTAAGGAATTTCTAACGGTCATCTGTTATAACGGTCCCGACTTCAACTACATGGACAGCAGCAAAGCCGATGACGATTTATACCACGAGGCGACAATAGTCGTCGCCAACGGCCAAATAAGGGAAGTATTGTTCCGGGCGGCGACAATCCGCAATGTTAACGATGAAAGGATCGGTTATATTTGTACCTGCGCCGACATGACCGGGCCGAAAAAGGAACAGGAGCGGATCAGACAGCGGGAGAAACTGGCGCTGTTGGGCCTGATGGCGGCAGGCATTGTACACGAAATCAAAAACCCGCTTACCGCCATCAATGGATTCAGCCAGTTACTGATAGACAAAACAACCGATCAGACAATTAAAGAGTATGCCGGGATTATCCAAAACGAGGTGGTGGCCTTAAATAAAGTTGTTTCTGATTTTCTGTCCTTTGCCAAGCCCCGTCAACCGTCATTCACGGAAATATCCGTTAATAAACTGGTCGCTTCGCTGCAGAATATGCTGGAAACCCAATTGTTTATAAACGGGGTCAAAGCAAATTTTCAACTGGCCAAAGACGAAGTGTCTGTTTGGGCGGATGAAGGACAGTTAAAGCAGGTAATTATGAACATTGTCAAAAACGGCATTGAGGCCACCCAGGAAGTAGCCAATCCCCGCCTGAACATTCGTACCCGTTTCAATAAATCCACCGATGAGATGACCATTTCCATTTCCGACAACGGCAAAGGCATATCCCCGGATGAGCAGTCCAAACTGGGCACCCCATTTTACACCACCAAGGACAAAGGCACCGGCCTGGGCCTCAGTATTTGTTACCAGATGATTAAGGAACACGGCGGCAGCATTTCCCTGCTGAGTAATATCAATAAGGGCGCCACGTTCATTATTTCGCTGCCCGTCATGAAAGCTAAAGGGAAAATCACTGCCTGATCGCCCCAAAGCCGGACCGGCATTCGGGCCATGGCCTGTTATGCCGGATGCACGACCCGGTCTTTGAGTTCCGCCACCTTGCTGTCGTTGAATCTGTCCACGGTGCTGAGGTAACCGGTGATCCGGCGCACCCGGCGGATGGCCGTGGAACCGCAGCCGGGGCAAGCCTCCTCATTGATCACCCCCAGGGTACCGCATCCGGTGCAGAAGTCCACCGGAAAATTTACCGCCGCGTAACCCATGTCGCTGGCCTGCATGTGCCGGATAACGGCTTCCATGGCCTCCGGATTATGCACCGGCGGCGCTTCCATTTCCACGTAACTGATGTGCCCGGCGTTGCAGTACTTGTGGTAAACACCTTCCAGACTGATCTTGTCAAAGGTAGTGATGGGGTAACCGACCGGGATATGAAATGAGTTGGTATAATACTCCTTGTCGGTTACGCCGGGAATGATGCCGAATTCACGGCGATCCATGGCAATAAACCGGCCGCTCAAACCCTCGGCCGGAGTAGCCAGCAGGGTATAGTTCAAATCGAACCGCTCGCAGGCCTCGTCTATGCGGCGGCGCATGTGGGCCACGATTTCCCGGCCCAGAACCCGGGCGTCACCGGATTGGCCATGGTGCCTGCCGGTAAGGGCGGTCAGGGTTTCGGCCAGCCCGATAAAACCCACGGACAGGGTGCCGTTGACGATGGCCTCCCGGATGGGATCACAGTCTCTCAGGTGTTCGGAATGCATGTACAGTTTCTGGCCCATCACAAAGGGCATATCCTTTGTTTTAAGCCTGGCCTGGACCTCAAACCTGTGGTTTAGTTGGCTGACGGCCAGTTCAATTATCTCGTCAAGCTGCCGGTAAAACCGCTTAATGTCCCGCTCTGCCTTAATGGCCACCCGGGGCAGGTTAATGGTGGTAAAGGAAAGGTTGCCCCGCCCGTCGGTGACCGCCGGACCGCGGCGGTTGGCCATGACCCTGGTGCGGCAGCCCATGTAGCTGACCTGGTCTCCCCACTCTTTGTTAAAACTGGCATCCATAAAGCTGAAGGTGGGATTAAGCCGCTTCGCCGCCACCCGCAGCGCCAGCTTGAACAGGTCATAGTTGGGCTCTCCGGGGTTTAAGTTGACACCTGCCCGAACCCGGAAAATGATATTGGGAAAGATGGGATTTTCGCCGCGGCCCAATCCGGCTTCGTAAGCCAAAAGCAGGCTGCGGGTGACCCGGCGGGCCGCCTCGCATGTTTCGGTGCCGACGTTTAAGGAACTGAATGGTGTTTGGGAACCCGCCCTGCTGTGCATGCTGTTCAGGTTATACACCAGCGCCTCCATGGCCTGGTACAGTTCTTCATCGTCGGCTTTTTCCACAAAGGGAGCCAGGTCCCGGTCGAAAAAGGCGAAAGATTGCCCGCCGTGCATGTCGTTCTGGGAACTCTGCAGTATTATGGCCGCCAACGCGGCGGCCGAGGCGGGCCGCCGGGGAGGCCGGATAAAGCCGTGGCCGTTGTCAAACCCCTCGGTCAAAAGCCGCCCTAAGGGAATCTGGATACAGGTCAGTGTTTTTCCATAAAAATCCAAATCATGAATATGAATGTCCCCGCGCCGGTGGGCCAGGGACAGGTCTTCCGGTATCAGCCTGGTGAGGTAATATTTCTTACTGGCCGCGCTGGCTATCTGCAGCATTTTGGCCGAGGGGGAGTTGGTGATGTTGGCGTTTTCCCGGCTGGTTTCCTCCAGGATTTCCTCCACCGCGTCCATCAGGTCGCCCTTGGCGTCTCTGATCCGGGTTCGCTTGTCCCGGTAAAGGATGTACGCCTTGGCGGTTTTGGCGTGGCCGGCCTCGATGAGCACTTTTTCCACCACGTCCTGCACGTCTTCCACACCGAATACGCGCCCGTTGTATTTGCCTTTCAGGGTCTTCAGCACTTCGATGGTCAGTTCCATGGCGGTTTGCCGGTCTTCCCCGCCCACCGCCATGGCGGCCTTGAATATCGCATCTGTAATCTTGCTGTCGTCAAAGGGCGCTTCGCGCCCGTCCCGTTTCAGGATATATTTGAACACTTGTCAACCTCTCCTTAACCGCTCAATTTCCCGCGTAAATTCCTGCACGTCCCTGAATTCCCGGTATACCGACGCAAATCGCACGTAAGCCACTTCGTCAAGCCCGTACAGTCTGCGCATCACCTGCTCGCCAATGTCGCTGCTGGGCACTTCGCGTTCCATGGTGCTCCTGAGGTCCCGCTCAATTTGCGCCGCCAGTTCCTCCAGCGCCGCGGTGGGCACAGGGCGTTTCTGGCAGGCCGTAATTAAGCCGGCCAGAAGCTTCCGGCTGTCGAACAGTTCACGCCGCCCGTCCTTCTTCACCACCATCAGAGGCAGCTCGTCCACCCTTTCGTAAGTGGTAAAACGTTTTCCGCACTCCCTGCATTCACGGCGCCGGCGCACGGCCCCGCCGGCGGCGGCCGGCCGGGAGTCCAGCACCCGGCTGTCCGCAGTGTCGCAAAAAGGGCACCGCATGTTTTCTCACCAACCCGTCTGAATCTATATATAGTATACATTACAATGATATTATACTAAATTTTGTGGCAATAGCAAAAACCATAAAATGAAATTAAGGCGGAATTCCTCTCCCGCCCGTCGCCTTGCTCCATAATAATCCAATTTCGGAACTGGTTAATAAAAAAAGCCGGGGCACGTCGCTGTCCGGCTTTTTAGTCACTGATCAAAGCGTTTTTTGTTTCCTTTACTCACTCCGATTCCACGCCGGACAACTCCAAGGCTTGCTTCGGGGCGCAACCGGGCCGCCCCAAACTCGACATCGTGCCTGTGCCCGGAACGGGTATCTCGGGTTGGGGCTGGCGCGCACGTCCTATGCGCGCCTCCCGGTTGCGCTCCCTCGCTGCGCCAGGAGTTGTTCACCGGCATCAATTGGGGACATACCTCTGACCCATTAGCCATGCCCCAAATAGAGGTGTGTCCCCTGAACGCTATTGCCGTTCGCCAAGGAAACAAAAAACGCCCGAAGTAGTTTGTTAAAAACGGCGGTTCCCGGTTCGCTACCAGGTGCGATCCGGGAGCCCGCCGTGCATTTCGCCGCTGCGGAGAATATTGGTCAGATCCACCAGAATGACGTCAATACCGATTTTTTTAATCTTTTGCCACGGCACCACCACTTCTTCCTCCCGGCCCAGAATCCCCATGAGCCGGCCACTGCCGTGACCAGGCAGAATAATGGCGTTAATGCGGCCTTCCTCGAGATCGATGTCTATATCCTTGATGGGACCCAGACGGCGCCCATCGACCACGTTAATCACTTCCCGCATGCGCAGGTCGGAGATTCTAACCACAATAAAGCACCTCCCATAGTATTATATGAAAGGCGCCTGTGATTCTGAACCTGAATTATAGGCGAGTTGGGGGCTGGAGATACAGGTTATGACTGTTATAGGCCCGGACGGCCCCTCCGTCGTCCTGCCCGGGATGAGCGTAAACGGGTCCGGTCAATAACAGCGACGCCGCCAGGATCAAAACCACCACAGCTTCCCTGGGACGCATACCGCCACCCCCCGGTGATTAACGCGTTATATATGCTTGCGCATATGGCTCAGGGCCGCCTTTTCCAGGCGGGATACCTGGGCCTGTGAGATGCCGATTTCGTCGGCCACTTCCATTTGGGTTTTGCCTTCAAAAAACCGCAGGGTCAGAATCAGTTTTTCCCGGTCGCTTAACTTGCGCAGGGCGTCCCGGATGGCTATGCCCTCCAGCCAGTTGGCGTCCAGGTTCTTGTCGTCTCCGATCTGGTCCATGACGAAAATCGGGTCTCCGCCGTCATGGTAGATGGGATCAAACAACGATATGGGTTCCTGAATGGCGTCCAGGGCAAATACAATGTCTTCCCTGGGCATTTGCAGCTCGCTGGCAATCTCGTTGACGGAAGGCTCGCGGGAGTGCTTGTTGACCAGGGTGTCACGCACCTGCAGCGCTTTATAGGCTACGTCGCGCAGGGACCGGCTCACCCGGATGGGGTTGTTGTCCCGCAGATAGCGTCTGATTTCACCGATGATCATTGGTACCGCATAAGTGGAAAACTTAACGTTCTGGGAGAGGTCGAAATTATCGATAGCTTTCATCAGGCCGATACAGCCCACCTGGAAGAGATCATCCACATATTCGCCGCGGTTGGTGAAACGCTGGATTACGCTGAGCACCAACCTCAGGTTGCCCTTGATCAGCCGGTCGCGGGCAGTGGTTTCGCCGCCATGCATTGCCAGGAACAGTTCTTTCATCTGGGCGCCGGTAAGTACCGGAAGCTTGGACGTATTTACACCGCAGATCTCCACCTTGTTGACCAGCATGTGTCCCCCACCTTTGTACCCGGTATTTGCGACACTTCAACTTCATTATTACCCCGGGTATGCCGGTTTATACATTGTTTCGGAGGGCACGGGACTTTGTTATTCCATGCGGTTGATTTCCTTTTTCAACCGTTTGATAATCCGTTTTTCCAGCCGGGAAATATATGACTGGGAGATGCCCAGCAGGTCGGCGACCTCTTTTTGGGTTTTTTCCCGGCCGCTGTTCAGCCCGAAGCGCAGTTCCATAATCGTCCTTTCCCGGCCGTTCAGTTTCTGCAGGGCCAGGTATAACAGTTTGCGGTCCACTTCCTCTTCTATATATTTATAGATGACATCGTTATCGGTGCCCAGCACATCGGAAAGCAGCAGTTCGTTGCCGTCCCAGTCTATGTTCAGCGGTTCGTCAAAGGACACTTCGGTTCTGATCTTATTATTCCGCCGCAGATACATCAGGATTTCATTTTCAATGCACCGGGAGGCGTAAGTGGCCAGCTTGATTTTTTTGGCCGGGTCAAAGGTATTGACGGCTTTAATCAACCCGATGGTGCCGATGGAGACCAGATCCTCGATACCCACTCCGGTATTCTCAAACTTGCGGGCAATGTAAACCACCAGGCGCAGATTTCTTTCGATGAGCACGCTGCGCACGGCGCTGTCCCCGGATTCCAGGCGGTGCATCAGGAATGATTCTTCTTCGATGGTCAGCGGAGGCGGCAGGGCTTCACTGCTGCCGACGTAATACACCCCCGGTCTTAACCCCAACCGCGACATTATTTTTACCAGGGTCAGGCGGATGACCAACTTAACCTTCCAGAACTGTTTCAAGGTTTTCCCTCCCCCGGCGGGCGCCGCATGGGGCGGCCCGGATCTAATTGTTCAACAAGCTGTTGTCCAGCAAGGCCGGCGGAATCAATGCCCGGCAGGGTGTTTCCCCGTCCAGCCGGTCACCGCAAAGCGCCACCACCACCCGGCCGGTCCGGTGGGTGTGCCCGCCCTGGCTCACCTCAACCTCGTCCGGCCGGAATCCCACCAGCCAGCCGTTATCCCTGCCCACGGACCGGTAAGGAATCAGCCGGAAATGCCCGCCGGCGATTTCTTCACCCAGTTCTCCCAACACTGCCGCGCCCTGGTCGGGGCCGTATTTATCCACAGCCTCCCTGACCCTGGGAGAAAGTATTTCCTTCAGCGCTTCATATTCAGCAATCACCACCGGGTTGCCGGTCACCGGATCGCTCAGGCTGTTGCCGGTATCCAAAAGTGCCGGCAGACGCACCGCCCGGCCGCCAAAGCTGATCACCAGGTCCGACCTGAGCAGGGGCAGCATCAATCTTTTTCTCATCTGTCCCGGCGCAATCCGGCCCAAAGCCCAAAACAGAGCCATTGAAATTAATATACCGTACCACAGGTAGGCATCCACCGCCCGCATAACGCCGGTCAGCACCGCTGACTCATACCGGTATTGCATAAAACCGATTATTCCCTGCACAGCGCCGCCCAGCGCAAAGGTGGCCAGGTAAAAATATCCCAGCAGGACCGCGGCCTTGGCCGGCGGCCGGGGCAAAAAGGCGGCGGCCACCATGATTAACGAAGCCAGAAACTTATATCCGGGCGCCAGAAGATTATGCCAGGCCGGCACAAAAAGCGCCAACGAGTAAAAGGCTCCCAGGAAGGCGCCGCCCAGCAGGCGCCGGCGGCTTAGGGACACGCCGCCCAACCTGGCGGCAACCCAAAGGATCATATAATTCATCACCAGGCTGCCGATGAACACCTGGTCTACGTATACCGTGTAGGTAGGCATAATTTTCCCTGTTACTATTGATATGGTCCGCCTAAGCAAATAAAAAAAGCCTCGGCTTAATTATACACGCCGGGGCTGGCAAAGTTTGTTATTAACTGTCAATAGAATCCATTTTCCTTCGACTATTTGCGACGCAAAAAAGCGGGAATGTCAAGCTCGTCATTGGAGGACACGGGCTTAATCTCCACCCCGCTTTCGGTTTTTCTCGGTTTTTGCGCCCGGGTTAAAATACGCTGGTCAAAACCGGTGGCGATAACGGTAACGGTAATATCGTCCTCCATGCGTTCATCAATTACGGCGCCGAAAATAATGTTGGCCTCGGGGTCGGCGGACTGGAAGATAATATCAGCCGCTTCGTTTACCTCGAACAAGCCCAGTGAATTGCCGCCGGTGATATTGAGCAGCACTCCTCTGGCGCCCTCAATTGACGTTTCCAAAAGCGGGCTGCTGATAGCCTGCTTGGCTGCCTCGGCGGCCCGGTTTTCTCCGTTGGCCCGGCCGATGCCCATCAGTGCGGAACCGGCTTCTTTCATAATGGTTTTTACATCGGCAAAGTCCAGGTTAATCAAACCCGGTACGGCAATCAGGTCCGATATGCCCTGCACACCCTGGCGCAGGATATCGTCGGCAATCCTGAAAGCTTCCATGATGGAGGTATTCTTCTCCACCACCTGCAGCAGCCGGTCATTGGGGATGGTGATCAGGGTATCCACTTTATCCTTTAGGGTTACGATCCCCGTTTCCGCCTGTTGCGAGCGTCTTTTGCCCTCGAAGGTGAAAGGTTTGGTTACCACACCCACGGTAAGCGCGCCAAGCTGCTTGGCAACTTCGGCCACCACCGGCGCCGCGCCGGTTCCGGTGCCCCCGCCCATGCCTGCGGTGACAAAAACCATGTCCGCCCCGCGAAGGATTTGCTCAATATCTTCCCTGCTTTCTTCCGCGGCCTTTTGCCCGATATCGGGGTTGGCGCCCGCGCCGAGCCCCTTGGTCAACTTGGAACCGATTTGGATTTTATTGTTGGCCAGTGCCATTTGCAAGGCCTGGGAGTCGGTATTGACCGAGATGAATTCCACCCCTTTTAAACCGGCGTTAATCATCCGGTTTACGGCGTTGTTGCCGCCGCCTCCAACTCCGATTACTTTAATATTGGCGTACTGGTCTAAATCTAGATCAAAATCAAGCATGCAAAGGTGTCCTCCTTCTCGGGGATCGTTTATCAACTACCGGACTCTGCAGAGCCTAATTTGTCATCCCTTACTTAAATTTGTAAAATTCAACGCTGAACATTAATTCCCTTTTATTTTATTTAATTTTGTGCTTTAAAATATAGCGGCGGATAATCGCCAGATTCTGAAACAAGCGAACACCAAAGGCCACCACCGCGGCCAGGTACAAGTCGATGCCCAGCCGGTCGCCCACAAAGGTGAGACCCGCCGCCAGCAAAGCGTTGCTGAAAAAACCGGATACGAAGATGCCGTGGTTGAACTTGTCTTCCATGGCGGCCCGAATACCGCCGAATACCGAGTCCAGGGCCGCCAGAGCCGCCACGGACATATACTTGACATAGTCCTGCGGCAAAAACACGGGGATATTAAAGCCAATCAGTATCCCGACCCCCAGGCCCAGCACAGCCAGTAAAATACCCATCCACATATTCAGGTTCACCCTTCTATTAATATCATTATGTAATGAAATCAGTATCTCATCAAAGCGTGGTTACACCTGTCCCTACTCGCTCATGGCTCCTGACTCCTGATTCCTGACTAATTTTAATTCCCGGTAAAAGCCGGCACCGTAAGCTCCTGATGTTTTTCCACCGTGATCTCGATCCCCAGTTCCCGCAAATATTCCCCAAGCCCGCCCGGCAATTCCAAAGCGTTGGCCAGGGCGTCAGGGTCGCCGATGGCCAGCACCTGGAACGGCGGCACCACTCTTTTGGTGTTGATGTTGATAAAGGGCGCGGCCAGCCTGATTTCAGTGGTGGCGATGATCCGATGGCCGTTGATGGAAATGGCCTCGGCGCCGCTCCCCCACAGTTCGTTGACCACTTTGAGCAGGTCTTCGGCGTAAATGATGAATACCCCGTTTCCCCCGCCATCGTCGGGATTGTCCAGCACAACCTCCAGCCCCGGACCGGTGACTGTAATCAGACCGGCGCTCAGGCGCGCTTTTTCCAGTTCACTTTTCAGCGCCACAATCGCTTCGCTTTTGCCCTGGTTTACCTGCTCCAATTTGTAATTGAGGTCATTGATTTCTTTATGCAGCGATTCTCTTTCCTGTTCGATTTGTTTTAATTCGTCCACTATTTCCTTGGCCCGATCGGTGGAAATGCCGGCCGGCGCCCAGTTGACCACCCTGAATTGCACTGCCAGCATTACTCCCAGGATCAGGGCGACCAGCATTATGGACACATAGCCGGTGGTTTTGCCGGTCATGAAAAAGTCTCCTCCCGCTATGCTATTATTTCGGTTTGGCGTAATTATAAGTCAGAGTGCCGGAATAAGCCGGTATTTCCACCTTGTCCACCTTCTTGATGTCCACCTGGATTCCCCACGTCAGCAGCGAGTCAATCACGCCGCTTTTCATTTTCAGGGCATTGGTCAATGTATCCGGATCCCCCAAAGCGAAAATCACAAAAGGAGGGCTCAGGCGCTGGTTTTTGTTCAGTAATATGGTGGGGCCGATACAGCGCACTTCGGTGGTGGAAATAATCCGCTGTTTATTAATGGCGATTGCCCTGGCGCCGGCCGCTTTCAGTTCGTTCAGGACACTTAATACGTCCTCATCGTGCAGCACGAAATTGTTGGGATCCATCCCCGGGGGCAATACGTTGGGGTTATCGTTCAAAGTTACCTCCACCCCCGGGCCCTCCATTTTGGTCATCCCGGCCAGCTCGCGCACGCGATCAAGTTCTTCCTTCATTCTGGCCAGCTCCGGACCGGCCACCGACTGGTCCAGCCGGTCGCGCAGTTCATATACCCTGCGCTGCAGGACCTCCCGGTTTTGGCGGGCTTCTTCCAGTTCCTGCAAAAGGGCCGCGGTCCTCTCCTGGGTGGGGGAGTTTTTGGTTATTTCACTGGTCAATCTGAACTGTACCGCCAGGATAAGACCCATAACCAATCCCACCAGGAGCAATATCCAGTGCACTGTTTTAAACTTCATGCCTGTTCCTCCGGGTAAATCTAAAACAACTGCAACTATTCTGCCGTTTTTACACCAACACTATTTATAGAGTTCGAACTCTCATTTGTACTTAACCACTGGCGAGTTGATGATGGAAAAGTCCACATATTCAATCCGGGCGTTTTGTTCGCGCAGGTCTTCCAGCACCTGCAAAATGTAACTTCCTTTGGCGTCCAGCTCTTTGGGCAGCCCCAGGCGGCATTCCACCCCGTCCAGGGTATAAAGAGTGACACATCCGTCCCCGGCCACGTGCACTTCGGACAACACAGCGCATAGTTCGGCGGGGATGCTTTCCACCACCTCAAGGGCGGTATCCAGCCCCTGTCCCTCCATCGGCCGGCCCGGACCTGCCGACTTCACCGGCACGCCTGTGATCACAGGCAATCCGGCGGCGCCGGCCTTGCCCTGCCGCAAATAATGTCCGGTATGGTCCAGTTCCACGAAACTGCCGTCCGCCGCCACCATGGCCACGGGTATGCGTTCCCGCACCGTTATGATCACAGTGCCGGGATATTTTCTGGAAATATCCGCTTCTTTGATCAAAGGCAGTGTTTTAACCCTTTCCACACCTTTTTTCAGATCGGCTTTAAAGATGTTTACGCCCGGTGTAATGCCCGAGATACCGGATATTTCGCCCGCGGTCAGCAGACTGTTTCCCCGCACGTCGATTTTTTTAATTAAAAAGAGGGGTGACTGCAACAGCACATAGGCCGTCAGCAGAATAATAAAAACAAAAAAAAAGCTCTGCCGGAAGATCGCTCTCCTTTTTACCCGCCGGGACGAAGCTGCGCCCATATGATCCCCCGCTCTTTGCATTCACGCCCTGGAATCTAATAAAATCAGTATTCAGAATTCAGGAGTCAGTATTCAGAATAAGTTATAACAATTCCATACCTTCTTGTTTGACTCCTGACTCCTGACTCCTGACTCCTGACTCCTGACTCCTGACTCCTGACTCCTGACTAATATTATAGAACACACCGGCAGACTTGTCCAAACAAAACTAAACCATTTGATTTTCCGGTCTTGTCCCCCGTAAAACTAAAAAAGAGTCCACATAATGTGTACTCAACTGTTTAACCGGATAATCCGCGCCCCCAGGGCGTTATATTTATTTTCCAGCCGCTCGTAACCGCGGTCGATATGTTCCACCCGTTCCAGTACCGTACCGTCTTCAGCCGCCAGTGCCGCCAGTACCAGCGCCGCTCCGGCCCGCAGGTCGCTGGCCTCCACCGTGGCCCCGGACAACCGGGGGATGCCCTTGATTACCGCGGTCTGTCCTTCCAACCGGATGTCCGCCCCCATGCGCCGCAATTCCATCACGTGTTTATACCGGTTTTCAAAAACCGTCTCTGTAACAACGCTGGTGTTTGTCGCCACTGTCATCAGGGCCATGAACTGCGGCTGCATGTCGGTGGGAAACCCGGGATAGGGCATTGTTTTTATATCCACCGATTTGGGCCTTTTATCCGCCATCACCCGGACCTGGTCGTCTTTCACCTCCACGTATACCCCGGTTTCGCGCAACTTGTTGATTACCGGTTCCAGGTGCTCCGGTATGACGTCCGCGATAACGACGTCGCCGCCTGTAATGGCCGCTGCAACCATGTGGGTACCCGCTTCAATGCGGTCAGGGATTACCGTGTGGACGGTGCCCGATAATTTATCCACCCCGGTGATCCTGATGGTATCGGTGCCGGCGCCTTTGACCACGGCGCCCATGCGGTTTAAAAAGTTCTGCAGGTCGATAATTTCCGGTTCCCGGGCCGCGTTGCGAATAATGGTGGTACCTCTGGCGTATACCGAAGCCATAATCAGGTTTTCCGTAGCCCCCACACTGGGCATGTCGAGGTAAACTTCACTGCCCTGCAGTTTTTGTGCCCCGGCGGTAATGTAACCGAATTTTTCGGTAATCTCCACCCCCAGCGCCTGTAATCCTTTCAGGTGCAGGTTCATGGGTCTGCTTCCAATATTACAGCCGCCCGGATAACTGATTCTAGCGTGTTTAAACCGGCTGATTAACGGACCCAATACCAGATTGGATGCCCGCATCCGCCGCATCAGGTCCTCACTCACATCCTGGCCGCCGACCCCCCTGGCGTTGATGTGCATGGAGTCTTTCTCCCAGACCACATCCGCGCCCAGGTGTACCAGCACATCACGCATCACTGCCACGTCACGCAGGCGGGGAACTCCCTTGATGGTGCATTCGCCGTCCAACAGCAAACTGGCCGCCACGATGGGTAAGGTTGAATTCTTGGATCCGCTTACCCGTACGGTGCCCTGCAGACGGTTGCCGCCCACGATCATAAATCTATGCAATTATGTTCACCTCCAGCTAAAACTCTCCCAGCATCTGCACCTCCAGCAAGAGTTTTACGCCGCACTGTTCCTCCACCGCCGACTGCACCGCCCGCACCAGTGACAGCACGTCGGCGGCGGTCCCGCCGCCCAGGTTGACAAAAAAGTTGGCGTGCCGCGGCGAAACCTGGATGGCCCCCACCCGCATTTCCTTGCAGCCTGCGCTTTCAATCAACCGGCCCGCCGAATCTCCGGGCGGGTTTTTGAAAACACTGCCGGCATTGGGCTGTTCCAGAGGCTGAGTGTTCCGTCTCCGGTTCAGGTAATCGTCCATCTTTCTTTTAATTTCTTCTCCGGGGCGAAACAGGCCCTCGAAACTGGCCCCGGTGATAATCAAGTTCCTGCGGGATAAGCAGCTTTTCCGGTACTTGAATTCCAGTTCATTTTTTTCAAAGGTTGCGGCATGGCCCTCGTAATCCACCGTTTCCACCCGCAAAACCCGCTCTCCCACCGAGCAACCGTTGGCCCCGGCGTTCATCAGCAGCGCTCCGCCCACGGTGCCCGGTATGCCGGCCAGGAACTCAAATCCGGACAATCCGGCCTGCAGGGCCATATTGGCCAGCCGGGGCAGCGGCGCCCCCGCTCCGGCGTTAATCACCACGCCTTCTATTTCAATACCGGACAGGCCTGAGCCCAGCTTAAGCACCAGGCCGCGAACGCCGCTGTCCGAAACCAGCAAATTGGTGCCGTTGCCGATGACGGTGACGGGCAGCCCGTTATCGCGGGCCCAGACCAGAGCCCGGCAGAGGTCGCCGGGGTCCGCCGGCTCCGCAAAATAATCGGCCGGTCCTCCGATACGCCAGCTGGTGTGTCTGCTCATCGGTTCAGACGCCTTAACCCGCCCTTTAAGCACTTTGATCAACCCGTTGTACATATATTCGCCCGTCAACGGTCAGCGCTCCTCGTCCGGGGATATTGAGCCGTGTTCCCTTTCCTGCAGCCGGTTCAACAGCTCCGGACCGGTTTTCCAAACGTCGCCCGCACCCATGGTAAGCACCAGGTCGCCCCGGTGCAGGTTTTCAGCCAGGTAAGCTACTGTTTCATCGCGGGAGCCGATAAAAACCGGCCGGTGGCCGTTGTGCGCCACCACGGCGTCCACGATGAGCTGCGCGGTGACCCCGGGCAATGGTTTTTCTCCGGCGCTGTAAATGTCGTTGATGATTAACACGTCCGTGTGGGCAAAACAGTTCCCGAATCGCTGGTGCAGCAGTGAAGTCCTGGAATACCGGTGCGGCTGAAAAACCGTGATGATGCGTCCGGAATGCACCTGCCTGGCCGCTTTGAGGGTGGCGTCAATTTCCGTGGGGTGATGCGCGTAATCGTCCACCACGGTGATGCCGTCCACCCGGCCCATCAGCTGGTAGCGCCGGCCGGCGCCCCGGTAATCCCGCAACGCAGCCGCCATTTCGGGAAAGGAAATGCCGATAAACCGCCCGGCAGCCACCACCGCCAGGGCGTTGGCCAGGTTATGTCTGCCGGGAACGGGCAGGGTAAGACGGCCCAGGTGCTGCCCCCGGTAATAAACCTCCGCCGCAGAGCCGCTGCCGGTCGGCCGTATATCGTTTAATACATAATCAGCCTCCGGGTATTCCACGGCGTAACTAATCACTCTTTCGCCGCAGGCGCCGGAAACCTCTCTGACAGCCGCGTCATCGAAACAGAGTACCGCGGCGCCGCCCGGAGTAATTCCGCCCAGGAACTGACGGAACGCCGCGATGATATTTTCCACCGAGCCGTAATGGTCCAGGTGATCGTCTTCAATATTGGTTACCACGGCCAGATAAGGTTTTAATTTTAGAAAGGATTTATCGCTTTCGTCCGCTTCCGCAACCAGATACTCGCCCCGGCCCAGTTTGGCGTTGCCGCCGATATTGGTCAATTCACCTCCGATGAGTACTGTCGGGTCCAGGCGGCATTTTTCCATGACCAGCGCCAGCATGGCGGTAGTGGTGGTTTTGCCGTGCGCCCCGGCTATGGCCAGGCCCCTTTGCCGGTTCATCAACAGGGCCAGCAAATCGGCCCGGTGGATTACCGGAATGCCTTTTCCGGTTGCTTCCTGCAATTCCGGATTGGCCGGATCGATGGCCGTCGAGATCACCACCAGTTCCGCATCCCCGATATTGTCCGCGCAATGCCCGGTGTATACGGTTGCTCCCAAGTGCCGCAGCCTTTCAGTCACCGGTGTGCTGCTTAAGTCCGAACCCCGCACGTCACAGCCCTGGTCCAGCAGCACCCTGGCCAGGCCGCTCATTCCGGCTCCACCAATGCCTATAAAGTGAACTTTATCCGGTATTTCTGTCACCCGCCAATCAGCTCCTTCCTGCACCCGGTCGATGCAAGTACGGCCAGCCAAGAGAGGATATCTCATATTATGCGCCTGTTCAAATTGGTGTTACAGATGCGGGCGCCTTCCCTCCGGGCTTGTCCCACTATTTTAGTAGTCAGGAGTCAGGAGTCAGAATTCTGAATTCAGAATTACTGCTTTGAAAATAAGTATTATCAAAGCGTGGTTACACCTGTCCCGGCTCGCTCAAGGCTCCCGCGCCGACGGCACCAACGGCTTATATGTTGGGGACATACCTCCGACCACAAAGCTTCGACCCCAAAGAAGAGGTGTGTCCCCTAACCTTATTCCTCAACCGGACCGCCATAAACTCACCGTCCTGCTTCGGATTATGGCTCTCGCGGCCGTCCTTGGCCGCTCGTCCGGTTTCGCTCCTCGCTGCGCCGGGTACCGTTACGGCGCTCCCGCAAGTCGCTTGCCGGGACAGGTGATAACCACGTAGCATAGTGGTTTGAACTCCTGACTCCTGAATTCTGACTCCTGACTCCTTATCTAAAGTATTTCCGCCAAAGCCTCGATGATATCGTCCAACGCCCGGGGCCGGCCCAGCCTTAGACTGGCCGCCGCCATAACTTTCAGGCGTTCCGGTTCCTGCAGCAGTTTTTCCAGCTCGGCGGTCAGCGCGGCGCCGGAAAAATCAGCGTCCAGAATCATCACCGCCGCACCCCGGTCCGCCAGTGCCCGTGCATTGTGTTCCTGGTGGTTGGCGGCGGCATAGGGGAAAGGCACCAGCAGGGCCGGCAACCCGCGAGCCGTAATCTCGGCGATGCTGGCGGCGCCGGCCCGCCCCACCACCAGGTCCGCCGCCGCCAGCGCCTCCGGCATCTCGTACATGTAAGGTTCAACGGTCAGGTTCCCCGGCGCTGCTGCAATTCCGCTCTCCTTAAGCATGTCCATAAAAATATCGTACTGCCCCTTGCCGGTGACATGCAGCCATTTAAGATTCCTTTGGCCGGCAATCCACCCGGCCGCGGCAGCCACGGCGCGGTTGATGCTCTTCGCCCCCTGGCTGCCCCCGAAGGAGAGCACCAGCAGCTCTTCATCCTTGATCCCATATTTGGCCCGGGCCGTCTCCCGGGCTGCGGTGAGCACCCCGGCCCGTACCGGCAGCCCGGTAAGCAGCGGCCTGGTACGGGCGGGAAAGTATTTCAGGGAATCCTCGAAGGTCACCGCCACCCGGTCCACGAACCGGGCCAGGATGCGGTTGGTCACCCCGGGCAGGGCGTTTTGTTCGTGGATCAAAGTCGGTATTTTCATTCTGGCCGCGGCCAGCACCACCGGTCCGCATACATACCCGCCGGTACCCGCCACCGCGTCGGGCGCGAAGCTTTTAATCAGCCGCCGTGCTTCCCGGTAGCCGGCGGCTGCCTCCAGGGGCACCTTCAGGTTTTGCGGCGACAGGCTGCGCCGGATGCCCACCGCCCGGACCGTGCGAAAATCCAACCCGGCCGCGGGCACCAGATCCGCCTCCAGCCCCCGGGCGGTGCCGATATACATAATCGAGCAGTCCGGATACCGCCGCCGCATCCCGCCCGCTATGGCCAGGGCGGGATAGATGTGGCCGCCGGTTCCGCCGCCGGTAACAATAAAACGCAAAATTACTCACTCCCGCCGGTGGGGACGGTGCTTGCCTGTTCGCATGTCCCGTACTTCACCTTGGATTTGAATACCTTGATATATTCAGTATAATCCCCACACCCATCAACGAAAAAATCAGGGACGTGGAACCGAAACTGACAAAGGGCAGGGTGATGCCGGTAACCGGCAGGGTACCGGTGACCACGCCGATGTTTACCAGCGCCTGCAGCGCAATGCCGGATATCAGGCCGGCGGCCAGCAGGCTGCCAAAGGCGTCGGGGCAAGTGATGGCAATTTTAAAGCCCCGCCAGACCAAAATAACAAACAGTGAGATAACTAAAAAGCCGCCGATAAAACCAAGTTCTTCGCCAATGGCCGCAAAAATAAAGTCGGTATGCCGCTCGGGCAGAAACAAAAACTTGGAGTGGCGTCCCTGCCCCAGGCCCGCCCCCAAAAAGCCGCCCGACGCCAGCGACATCAGGGCGTTTAATATGTTCCACCCCGCTCCGGTGGGATCGGCTTCGGGATCCAGAAAAGCCATGAACCGCCTCATCCGGTATGGTTCAAAATAGATGGCTGCGGCCACCAGGGCCGCACCCGCCCCGGCCAGTCCGGTCAGGTGGGCGCCCCTGGCCCCGGCGGCAAAAAACAGGATAAAAACGGTGCCCAAAAGCGTGGCCGCTGTGCCCAGGTCGGGCTGGGCCAGGATTAGCAATGCGGCGGCGCCGGCTATGAGCAGAAAGGGCAGCAAGCCACGGCCGAAATACTGGATTTGCTCTCTGCGCCTGGACAGACCGTACGCAACAAAGGTGATAATAAATATCTTAACCAATTCCGAAGGCTGGAAACTGGTAAAACCTAAATTTATCCAGCGCCGGGCGCCCAGGTACTCCATGCCGATACCCGGTATCAGCACCAGAATAAGCAATATAAATGACGTGATCAGCATCAGTCCAACCCATCGTTTTAGCCGCCAGTAGTCGTAATTAATCATGAAGAACATGGCCCCAATGCCCAGGCAGGCGCCAAAAAGCTGGCGCTTAAAAAAATGGAACGGATCCTTGAACGGGCCCTCGGGATCACCTGCAAAGTACGCGCTGGCGCTGAATACCATAACCAGACCAATGCTGAGCAGTACCAGTACGGTTAAAAAGAGTACAAAATCAAAGGCTTTCTTGCGCGTACGCATCACTTAACAACCCCCTCGTTACCCGGTGTTTTCAGTAAGGGGTTTAATCCGCTCCCGGCCCCAATTCACGCACAATTTCTTTAAATAAATTGCCCCGCTCTTCGTAGTTACTGAACATATCCCAGCTGGCACAGGCCGGGGAAAGCAGCACTATATCCCCGGGCCTGGAGACCCGGTAAGCCTCCAGCACAGCCTCCCGGAAACCCGGCGCCCTTCTGACCGCCTCGAAGCCCTCTTCCCGGGCGGAACGTTCAATTTCATCCGCGCACTCGCCCAACAGTACCAGCACCCGCACTTTTTCGCGGACCCGTCTGGCAAAGGCGGAAAAACTGCTGCCTTTGTTTCTGCCGCCGGCCAATAAAACGATGGGCCGGTCGAAGGCTTCCAGGGCTTTGATGCTGGCTTCCGGGTTAGTGCCCTTGGAGTCGTTGATATAGCGGACACCGTTAATTTCGGTCACCGTTTCCAGCCGGTGCTCCACTCCGGGGAATGTGCGCAGGGTCCGGGCCAGCACCTCCGGGGCCACGCCCAGACAGTTGGCGGCGGCCACCGCCGCCAGGGCGTTTTCCAGGTTATGCGCCCCGGGAATAGCCAGCTCGCCTATGCCCAGGATATCCCTTTGGACGCCGGCAAGGCGCACTGTTATTCTGTCGTCGCGGACAAGTACCCCCTCTTTTAAGCTATGCCGGCGGCTGAAAAATATAACCTGTCCCGGCGTCTGTGCGGCCAGCGCCCGGGTGCGGGGGTCGTCGTAATTAAGCACGGTAAAATCGTTTTTATTCTGCCGGGCAAAAATGCGGGCTTTGGCGGCAGTGTAGTTTTCCATGCTGCCGTGGCGGTCCAGGTGGTCCGGGGCGATATTCAGAATCACCGCCACCCGCGGTTTGAACTGCTCCGCCGTCTCCAGCTGAAAACTGGATACCTCGGCCACAACCACGTCCCGGGGGCCATAGTCCTCGATCACATCCACCAGCGTGTCGCCTATGTTGCCACCCACCAGGGTACGCCGTCCGGCCGCTTTAAATATTTCGCCCACCAGGCTGGTGGTGGTGGTTTTGCCGTTGGTGCCGGTAATGGCCACCATGGGCGCCCTGGCGAAGCGGTAGGCCAGTTCAAGCTCGCCGGTGACCGGAATGCCCCGGGCCCGTGCCGCCGCCACCGGCGGCACACCAGGCGGGACGCCGGGGCTGACCACCACCAGATCGCAGCTTTCGGGCCGCACTTCGGGATAGTATCCCAGCACGGCATGGACGCCGCCGGCCAGCAGTGCGTCCAATTCACCGTTCAGTTTGTCCTTTTCCTTACCGTCGGTGATGGTAACCCGGGCGCCCCGGCGCAACATAAACCGGGCCGTGGACAGGCCGGTTTTGCCGGCCCCGACCACCAGCACTTTTTTACCTTTTAGTTCCAAGTAATATCCCTACTTCCGAGAGGGGTCAGACTTAAATGTCTGACCCCCAATCCTTTAACTCTACCTTAACCGGTAACAAAACCCGTCAAACCCAGGATGGCGAAGCCGACGGCCGCCAGCCAGAATACAGCCACCACTTTTAATTCGCTCCAGCCCGCCAGTTCAAAATGGTGATGCAGCGGGCTCATGCGGAATATCCGCCGCCCGAAGACCTGAAAGGAAAACACCTGCAGGATCACGGACAGGGTCTCCAGTACGAATACGCCGCCGATTAAAGGCAGGGCCAGTTCAGCGCCGGTGAGCACCGCCGCCGCGGCCAGGGCGCCGCCCAGGGCCAGCGACCCGGTATCGCCCATAAATACCCGGGCCGGGTAACGGTTATAAAACAAAAAACCCAGACATCCGCCCACCAGCGCCGCCATAACCAGGGAAACCCCCGGCCTGCCGGCTAAGATGCCAATGGGAATAAAGGCCGCCGCGGCAGCCACGGTAACGCCGGAGGCCAGTCCGTCCAAACCGTCGGTCAGGTTTACGGCGTTGGCCACACCAACGGTAACCATAATAATAAAAATGATGTATAACCAGTATTCCGGTTCCAGGAACACGCTTCCCCCCGCCACAAGAGCGGCGAAGGGCACAGCCATGGCGGTGCCCCGTTCCAGCGCCGCCGGGGCCAACGCTCCCAACAGAGCCGCCAGCAGTATCTGGCCCAGCAGTTTTTCCCTGGCCCGCAGGCCCAATGACCGTTTCAGGACCACTTTAACAAAGTCATCCAAAAAACCGATCAGTCCAAAACCCAGGGTGATACCCAGCACCACCAGCGCGTCCCGGTTGTCCCGGGCGGCCAAAAGCACCGCCAGAGCAGTGCCGGCCAGGAACATCAACCCGCCCATGGTGGGCGTGCCGGCCTTGATTAAATGCCGGGCCGGACCGTCGTCACGGATGGATTGGCCGAATTTCAGCCGCCGCAGCAGCGGAATGGTCAGCGGTCCCAAGGCCAAGGTGACCACAAGGGCCACCATAAAGGAAAGTGAAATTTGTGTATCGGAAATCATTACGGTTGCCGGCTCCTTAAAAATACAGTCTAAAGTCGAAAGTCTAAAGTCAAGAGTCATTTAATAAACGAACTTGCGAAAAAAACAATTTGCCCTTGGTCTTGCAGTCTCTTGCGTAAACTCGCTTTCGACTTTTGACGTTGGACTTTCGACTGTCATTTATTTTTCAACAGACCCCGGACAATTTCCTCCATGCGCATACCCCGGGAGCCTTTAACCAGCACAACGTCACCGGGCAGCAGCCTGTTTTGCAGCTCGGTCAGAGCCTGTGCATTATCCCGGCAGGTGATAATTTCCCCGCGGTCGCCGGCCTGCCGGGCGCCGGAGGCGATCTCACCGGCCATTTCGCCCACGGCAATCAGAAGCGCCACCCCGTGCCTGACGGCGGCGGCGCCGCACTGCCGGTGGCCGTCGGCGGCGCCGGCGCCCAACTCGAGCATATCGCCCAGCACCGCCACCCGCCGCCTGTCGCCCGCCAGTTCCTCCAGAGTTTGCAGCGCGGCGCGGGTTGACTCGGGGTTGGCGTTGTATGCGTCGTTGATGAGGGTAAAATTCTCCCCCCGGGTAATTTCAGTACGCATCCCGGACAGCGTCACCGCGGACAAACCACCGGCCACCTGTTCCGCGGTAAGGCCCAGCATCAGCCCCACACCTGCGGCGGCCAGGGCGTTTTTGACGTTGTGCAGCCCGGGCAGCGGCAGCCGGACCTCACAGCGTTCGCCGCCCGCCACCACGGTGAACCGGCTGCCTTCCCCTTCCCGGCGCAGGTCTTGGGCATAAACATCCAGCCCCTGTTCCAGGCCGTAATACAAAACCCGGCCATGGCAGCGTTTGGCCTGCTCCCGGGCCAGGGTACTGTCTCCGGGCAGCAGGGCGAACCCGTCGGGAGCTATGTGGTCCAGTATTTCCCCCTTGGCCCGGGCAATATTCTCCACCGAACCAAGCCGTTCCAGGTGCGCCACGCCAATGGTCGAAATTACGGCGCAGGTGGGCCGGGCCAAAAGACACAGGGCATCGATCTCACCCGGGGCGCGCATGGCCATCTCCACCACCGCGGCGCCGTGTTCAGCCGAAAAATCCAGCAGCGTCAGGGGCAGGCCAATCTCGTTGTTCAGGTTACCCCTGGTTTTAAGCACCTTAAAACCAGTTTCCAGCACCGCGGCGACCATATCCTTGGTGGTGGTCTTGCCGCTGCTGCCGGTAATCCCCACCACGGGAACGTGATATTGCCTGCGGTTGTATGCAGCCAGAGCCTGCAGACCGGCCAGGGTGTCCGCCACCCCGATCACCGGTACCGCGGTATTAACATTGACGTCACGGTCGACAACCAGTCCGGCGGCCCCGGCGGCCACAGCCCGGTCAAGAAAATCGTGGGCGTCGTACCTTTCCCCCCGCAGGGCGAAAAAGAGGTCGTCCGGCTGGATTTGCCGGGTGTCCGTGCTGACCCGGTTCACGACGACGTTCTGGTCGCCGCGCAGCGACCTGCCGCCTATGGCCCGGTACACTTCGCCCACGGTCATGGTTTTCATCCGGCATCCTCCCCGTTGACAATGTCATCCAATACCGCCGCGGCCACCTCCCGGTCGTCGAAATGCAGGCGGCGGTCGCCTATAATTTGATAATCCTCGTGACCCTTGCCCGCGATTACCACCACGTCGCCGGGCCCGGCCGCGCGGACGGCCCAATCGATGGCCTGACGGCGGTCCGGTATCACCTGGTATACGGCCTCCGGCACCCTTTGCACGCCGGTCATAATGTCATTTATTATATTCAGAGGATTTTCGGAACGCGGGTTATCGGACGTAACCACCGCCAGGCTGCTGAGCCGGACGGCAATCTCCCCCATCAGCGGACGCTTGGTCCGGTCACGGTCCCCGCCGCAGCCGAAAACGGCAATCACTTTGCCCTTCGACACTTCCCTGGCGGTGGAAAGTACGTTTTCCAACCCGTCCGGCGTATGGGCATAATCGATCACCACCGCAAAGCTCTGACCCCGGTCCACCAGCTCAAAACGGCCCGGCACCCCGGACACTCCTTCCAGGGCCCCTTTGATTGTGGCCGGCGGAATGCCGGCGGCAATCCCGGCGGCAATTGCCGCCAGCGAATTATAAACGTTGAAGCGGGCGGTCATTTTAAGGTTCAGGGGCATGGCTTCCCCATCCAGCACCGCGGTGAAAGAAACCCCCCGGGTGCTGATCTTAACATCCGCAGCCGAGATATCGGCCTGACGTTTAATACCGTAAGTAATCACCGGAACCGTGCAGGCGGCCTTGATCCGTTTCGCCGCCGGATCATCGGCATTAACAACGGCCTGCTTGGGGCCGGTTTTGTAGGCATCGCGGCCAAGCTGCTCAAATAAAACCAGCTTGGCGGCCAGGTAATCCTCCATGCTGCCGTGAAAATCCAGGTGGTCCTGGGTCAGGTTGGTAAACACCGCGGTATCAAATTCGCACTGGTCCACCCGGCGCAGCGCCAGGGCGTGCGAGCTGACCTCCATAATCACCGCCTCCACCCCCGCGCCGGTCATTTGGGCCAGCAGGCTTTGCAGGTCGGTGGATTCCGGCGTGGTATGCTCCACAGCCAGCACCCGGTTTCCAATGCGGTTATGGATCGTCCCGATTAGGCCGGTTTTAACCCCGTGCGCCCGGTAGATGTTTTCGATCAGGTTGGTGGTGGTGGTTTTGCCGTTGGTGCCGGTCACGCCGATCATTTTCATTTTCCGGGCCGGATAACCAAAAAAACGGGCGGACAGCTGCGGCAGCAGCCGGCGTGTGTCGGGCGCCAGTATCTTGACGGCGTCTCCCGGCACCGGCAGATCCTGCTGCATTACAACGGCGGCGGCGCCCCGGTTTACCGCGTCCTGAATATACAAATGGCCGTCTGTTTTAAAGCCTTTAACGGCGACGAATAAAAAACCCCGCTCCACCCGGCGCGAATCGTAAGCAATGCCTGTCACAGACCGGTCCTCGGCCGGCAATGCCAGGGGCAGATCAGGCAACAATTTCGACAACAGCAACCGGCAGTCCCTCCCGTATTTAATAATATTATTTCCATATTTAACATAATTAACCTGGGATATGGAAAAACACTTTCGCCGGACCGGTCTTGCCGGCCCGGCGATCTGCCCGGGGAAAATAATCTCCGTCACTTTTCAGTGGATATCCGGATCAATTATTATTTCCGGCGTTTCAGACCCTGCTGCCGCCGGAGGCGCCGTCTCCCGGCTGTTCCCGGGCGGTTCGAACACCACCCGCACCGGAGCGCCCCTTTTTACGGACGCGCCGGGGCTATAGCTCTGCCGTACAGCCACGCCGCTGCCCTCGGGTACCAGGCGCAGGCCGATCTCTTCCAGCACATATCCCGCTTCTTTAATGGTTAACCCCTTTAAATTAGGTACCGTCACTGCGCCGCTGCCGCTCCTGCTTGCGGCCGGTTCCAAATCCAGGATTACAGTGGCGCCTCCTGCAACGGTGGCGCCCGGAGCGGGTGTCTGCCGGCGCACCAGGCCTCCCTCCCCCCGGGTGACGCACTGCAAACCGGCGGCCTTAATAATCCGGCAGGCTTCGTCCGCCGGGTAGTTGACCACATCGGGTACGGTTATTTCAACGTCGGGCTCCACAGGTTCATTTGGCCTCTCCGGTTTTTCCGCATCAGGGATCTCCGGCAGCCGCATGTAGCGCAGGGTGTCCCTGGCGATGGCCTGGAATATCGGCGCCGCCACTACACCGCCGTAATAAGAACCACCCTGGGGCTCGACAATAACTACAAGCATGACCATCTTTGGATCATCCGCCGGGGCGAACCCGGCAAAGGAAGCCACGTACCTGCCCTGGACGTAACCGCCGCTTTCACCCACCACCTGGGCCGTACCGGTTTTACCGCCCACCCGGTACCCTTCCACAAAGGCATTGCGGCCGGTACCCTTGGCCACTACGTTTTCCAATAAGCCGCGCAACTGGCGGGCAGTGTCCTCAGCGATGATTTGCCGCACTTTTTCCGGCTGCATTGAAAATACGGTTTTGCCGTTACTCCTGATTTCCTTCACCAGCTGCGGCTTCATCATCACGCCGTCATTGGCCACCGCCGCCACTGCGCTGATTAACTGAATGGGAGTAACGGCAATGGACTGGCCCATGGCCATGGTGGCCAGGTTCAATTTGGTGGCCTGATCTTCCCGGATTACAATGCCGCTTTCCTCACCGGGAAGCCCGATACCGGTTGGGGAGCCGAAACCAAAGGCGTCCAGGTATTTATAATACCGTTGCAATCCCACATCAAGACCCACTTCGATAAACCCGGGGTTACAGGAGTTTTGCACCACTTCCGTAAAGGTCTCGCTGCCGTGTCCGCCGCCCTTGTGGCAGCGGATGGTGCGGTCGGCCACTTTGATATAACCGGGACAGTAAAAACCACTGTCGGGGTTGACTACGTTTTCCTCCAGGCCCGCCGCGGCGGTAACGATCTTAAATGTGGAGCCCGGTTCATAATTGTACCAGATAGCCGGGTTTTTGTCCCAGATTTCCTTGGGCTCGTTGCTCCAGTTGTTGGGATTGAAACTGGGCCGGTTGCCCATGGCCAATATGCCGCCGGTTTCCGGATCCATAACAATGGCCAGCGCGTACTTCGGATTGTGCATGGCCACCGCGTTGTCCAGCTCACGCTCGACAAAATACTGAATGGTTTCGTCCAGGGTAAGCACCAGGTCATGACCCTGTTCAGCCGGTATGTACTGGTGCAAGGCTTCGGGCACCGGACGTCCGGCGGCGTCATGCTCAACCACTATCCGGCCCGGCTTTCCCCGCAGTTCTTCATCATAGCTTCTTTCGATACCGGTGAGACCCTGGTTGTCAACTCCGGCGAAACCCAGCACGTGAGGGGCCAGTCCGGGGTCCAGGTAATGCCGTTTGCTTTCCTCGACAAAGCCGATACCCTCAATATTAAGGGCTCTAATCTTTTCCGAGGTTTCGTTGTCCACCTTGCGCTCAACCCATTCGAATGAGGATTGTTTGGACAACTTTTCATACAACTTGTCGGCATCCATGTTCAGGATGGGAGCTATTTTGTCCGCCGCCTCCCGTGGATCCGCCACCTGGCGCGGCGTGGCGTAAATTGAATCCACGCTGATACTGATCACCAGTTCTTTGCCGTTACGGTCCAGTATGGAACCGCGTTTGGCCTCCACCGGGATATCCCGCATGCGCACTTCCAGCGCTTTTTCCTGCAGTTCTTCGCCGTGGACAAATTGAACCCAGGCCAGCCGGCCCATGAGAAAAACAAAGGCCAGGCCGGCCAGAATAAAGGTCAATGTTAGACGTTTTCGAACGTTCATACTCGTTCCGTACATCCGAGCCCCTCCGAAAAAGGTATGGTCAGCCCGCTTTTATGCTGGCTTCCAGATGGCCCACCATATTGGTAAAAGCCCGAATGACCCAGTTTTGCCCGCGCTTTTCGTCTGCCGCCTGCCGGGGTCCCTGTTCAGCCGAGGCAGCATCGGTATCAGCCGCCGCAGGCAGCTCCGCTGGCGCCGCATTTTGCACCAGGATTACCAGGTCGCTTTCCGGCTGCACCATGCCCAGCCGGTTTACCGCCAGCACTTCGATATTTTCCAGGCTGGTAAACTGATTTACCCTGGCGTACAAGTCGTGGCTTTCTTTACGCAGCTGCACCAAATCATTCTCCGTTTCATTCAACAGGTGGCCGGTGACCAGCACCTGGGCGAAATAAAAGGCAATTAGCAGGCTGGAACAAAAGAACAAGCCCACCAACCCCGTCAAAGCCATTTTTTCTTTCCACTTCAGGGAGCGGCCAACCGGTTTTCTTCGCGGCTGCTTCTTTTCCCCGGGTAATTCGGGCAAACTGTAATATTGGGGCTTTTCCCTCGCTACTATCAAAAAATATTCACCCTTCCGGTTTTTTAGAACAGAGCCTTTTCCCCCACCCGCAGTTTGGCGCTGCGGGCCCGGGGATTTACGGCCAGTTCCTGCTCCCCGCAAGTCACGGGACGTCTGGTGATCAGTTTCAGCTGCGGTTTAAGGCCGCAGGAACAGGGTAATTTCGGCGGGCACCGGCACGGGTTGGCCAGTGCGTTAAAAGTCTCTTTGGTGATCCTGTCCTCCAGCGAATGAAATGAGATAACGCATATCCGGCCGCCGGGTCTCAGGCGGGCCACCGCTTCCCTAAACGCGTCGGACAAAATATCCAGTTCGTTATTTACAGCTATCCGCAGCGCCTGAAAGGTCCGCTTGGCCGGGTGGGGCCCTTCACGCCTGGCCGCGGCCGGGATGGCCTGTTTAATAATTTGGGCTAATTCGGCGGTGGTGTTAATGGTCCGGGTCTCCCTGGCCCGGGTTATGTATCCGGCTATTCTGGCAGCCCACCGTTCTTCTCCGTATGTACTGATTAATGTGGCCAACTCCGGTTCAGGCAAGCTGTTGACCAGATGTTTGGCGGTTAACAGCCCCGCGGGATCCATGCGCATATCCAGCGGCGCGTCATGCATGTAGCTGAATCCCCGGTGGGGATTGTCCAGTTGATATGAGCTGATCCCCAGGTCGAACAAAAAACCGTCCACCATGTCAATATGCAGCCCGTCAAGCACACCGGACAGGTCGGCGAAGTTTGCCCGGGCCAGATGAAAGCGGCCCGCGAAGGACGCCAGATTCCGGGCCGCCGCCTCAAGAGCCTCGGGATCCCGGTCCAGGCCCACCAAACGCACATCCGGTCCGGTGCTTTCCAGCAGCAGCCGGGCGTGACCGCCGCCGCCCACGGTGCAATCCACAAATATTCCCTCCGGTCCCGGATTAAGCCCTTTCAGCACTTCGGCCGGCAACACCGGAAGGTGGACAAAGGGTACTGAGCCTGAATTATTTGAAATTTTGGGTTGATCCGCATCAGCAGGCACAGCCGACAATCATCCCCGGTCTAATCTTCCGTTTATATGCCAAGGTCAAAATCAACAATCTTTTCGGCGATCTCCTCCACCGACGAGGCCGATTCCGCGTTGTACTGCTCCCAACGCGTCTGGGACCAGATTTCCACGCGGCTGGATACTCCAATAACCACCACTTCTTTTTCCAGGGCGGCATGTTCCCTTAGACTGGCGGGTATCAGAACCCGCCCCTGCTTATCCACTTCACATTCGGTGGCGCCGGCAAAGAAAAACCTGACGAAGGCCCGGGCGTCGGCCCTTGTAAAGGGCAGGGAGCGCATCTTTTGTTCTAAATTGGACCATTCCTGAGGGGGATAGGCAAAAAGACAGCCGTCCAGACCCTTGGTCACAACGAACCGGTCACCCAGACCTTCGCGGAGACGAGCTGGAATAATTAATCTTCCCTTGGTATCAATAGTATGCTGGTATTCACCCAAAAACATGCCGGGCACCCCACGGACTATTCCCTGTCAACCACTTTCCTCCACTTTCCTCCACTTATTCTATACTAATTTCCTAAATCCTTCAAGAGTTTTTAACAAACTGGAAAAAAATTAGCCGGGCGGCGGTACCGCCGCCCGGCTTCATGTCAGTTAAGATTTACCTGTAAAAAAAATTAACCGAAAGCTGGACAGCTTCCGGTGTTCACTGCGAACCGCTCGTTCCTACTCTTTTTATCCCGCCATATCCTGTCGGTCAGTAAGGCGGTACGCGCCTTGATGGGTTTTTATGCGGTTTTTTAACCGCATTCAACCGGACAAGTTTTCTGCGTTCAGTTGCCTCACCGGTATCAGAATCTGTATTACCGCCGCCATCGTATCTGTTAATACGGTCTTTTTTCACCGGTCCGGCGGGTAACGGGGTGAAAATAGTCAAGTCGGCATGGCAGTATGGACATTTCCACCGGCCCGTAGACGCGGCGGAAAAGGAATCTCTATTGCAATAAGGACAACTCTTTTTATACAAAGGAATCCACTCCAGTTTAAAAAGTTATACTGATATTGTACCAGCCGGCGGGGACAATATTGAATCAGACCTAAGTATGACTTTTTCCACTGGTATGAATTCCGGGAAACAACTTACTCGTGCATGGCGCAAAATTCACTAATCAGGCCCGCCTGATATGAATAAACCACTGCCTGGGCCCGGTTGCTTTTACCCAGCTTGCGCAGGATACTGCTGACATGTGTTTTAACTGTAGGTTCACTGATATATAGTTTGCGTGCGATTTCGCGGTTCGAATAATTCTTGGCCATAAATGTCAGTATTTCCATTTCCCGCCTGGTCAGAGACTCCCTGTTGCCGGCAACTTGCTTATTAAAACATCCGACACGCTGTATCGCTTCAGAGACTGAAAAAAACACCGCTTTTTTAAGAGAACCGGGCAAACACAGGATCCCGGTCCGGCAGGTTAGTTCAATGGTCTTTACAAGACTGCCGCGCATAATGTTTTTTGGTATACAACCGTCTATGCCAAGGGTCAGTACACCGGCCAGCCGGTCGGGCGGTTCATTGTCCGCCAACACCAATAACATGCTGCAGGGGCATTCTTGTTTCATAAGACTTAACTTCTCAATGTAATCCGGGACCGGCGGATTCTGGGGCAAATCAAATAAAACCGCATCCGGCTGCAGCGCGGCGGACTTTACCAACGCTTCATCCACGGTAAAACCGCCCAGGATTTCAAAGGCGTCTTCCATTGCGAATATAGCCACTAACCCTCTCCTGGCAGATGAGTCATCACTGGCTATTAACAAGCGAATATGATCCATAATCCAACCCCCGTGGTTTTCGAGATAGGATTATTCAGGGTATGTCATACTTTTCTAATTCATTAACTAAACTATTCATCAACTAAACAAGCAAGTCCTGCTGCAAATTTAATGTTATATTGGGATTAATTGTAATTAATTGTTTGCTACAACTGTTAGAAGCTTTTTAGAAAATATTTTCTGCGGCTAAAAGAAGCCGTTGCGCCATATCCGGTCCGGATCAACAATCTCACAGCGCTGTCGAATTCGTGTCCCACCTGGCCGGGCAGGTGGGCGTCGGAGCCCGTGGTTACCGGCACGCCGTGTTTTCGACAGGCCCGCAAAAATTCCTCGGAGGGGTATATTTCACCAGCCGGCACCCGCAAGCCGGCAGTATTGACTTCCACGCAGACACCGGCTTCGGCGAAGGTGCCGGCGGTTTCGTCATACAAATCACGCAGATCAAAGCCGGCGCCAAAACCGAATTTTTTAATCAGATCAGGATGGGCCATAATGTCAAAGAGCCGGCTCCGGGCGGCCTGCCGCACCAGTTCAAAATACCGGCGGTAAAGCTGATCCAAATCCAGGGTTTTGTAGCGCCCGATATATACGGGGTTGTCAAAACCCCACCCGTCTATGAAATGCACCGAGCCCAACACGTAGTCGAAGGGATATTGTTCAAGGAGGCGCCGCAAACCGGCTTCGTGCCCCGGGATATAGTCGGCCTCCAGGCCCAGTTTGACGGATATTTCCGGATACGCTGACCGCAGCCTTTCCACTTCAGCCACGTAGCCGGCCAGTCCGCTCCCGGGCATGGCCAATTCCGGATCCCGGGCGTCTTCGGCCAGCCAGTACATGGGCACGTGATCGGCAAAGCCGATTTCTTTTAGTCCCAGGGCCAGGGCTTGTTGTATATACTCTTCCATGCGCCCGGACGCATGCCCGCAGCGGGCGGTATGGATATGGTAGTCGGGCAGCCGCATGTGTTTTACCTCGCTTTAGCTTTACGAATTAAGCGCTGTCACCTTTTCCGATACCTCCCGGGTAAGCCGGTAAATCCGTTCCGCCAGGCCGGGTTCCAAAAGGCCGGTGCCGCAGGCCGGGGTAATCAGGCTTTGCCGCAGCAGGACACTGCGGTCTATTCCGCGATTGTTCAGTTCTGACCACAGGTCCTCCAGCCGCTGCAGCAAAGAATTCGCATCTTCTTCAAAGGCCTTGTCAAAGGTGGGCACGACGCCCCAGGCCATTACCCCGCCGCGTTCCAGGTAAGGCTTCATTTCCTTCACATAAGGCAAAAGTGATTCCCCGTACTGGTAAATATCCAGATTGATTATTTCCAGATTGGATTCATAAAGCACCGACCAGTCGATGGCGTCGCAGGAGTGCACCCCGGCGATTCCACCGGCGTTATGTATGGCGGCGAAGATGGCGTTTAAATCAGCCAGCACCATTTCCCTGGTCACGGTGATATAGCTGCTGCTGCCGTAAACCCGGATCCCCGGCTCGTCCATGAATATGATTACCGGCAGGCCGAACTTGCCCAGCTCGGAAACTTGCCAGCAGGCATGCATGGCCAGCGTTTTCACCAGCAAATCGCGCAGCTGTTCCTGGTAGTAAGCCAGCCGGCCGTTTTCGTCCTTTAACTGAAAACCAACAGTCAACGGCCCGGTCATGTGGCCCTTCAGGAAGCGAGCCTGTCCCACGCCGTTTTGACGCAGTTTTTCCACGAAGGCATAAAAACCTGACGCCGAGGCCGCCGGGAACGCAAAGGCGGCCAAAGCATCCGGCTCGCCGGACTCAGCGTCCATATACACGGTATAAAACCCGGTCAGGCGCTCGGGCCAATCCGGAGCCTCCACCGGGAAAACAACCCTGTCGCCCCTTTGTTCCAGCAGGCCCATCCGCACCAGCGGGTCCAGGAACTGGTGTACAAAGCCCTCGTCACCGCCCAGCCGGGGCAGCTGCGGCCAATGAGGCGCTGCAGGCATATGCTCCATAATCAACTTGAGCGCGGTTTCAGTATCCTGATAGGGCAGACTTCCGATGCCGGTAGCCATCCCCCGGGGGATAAATTCCATTGATAAACCCTCCTTTGTCCCCTTTTTGCCAATGGCGTTATTACTTTAGTATAATGCCAAAATAGATGTAATTAAAGGCTTATCAGACGACGTTTTATTTCCTCCACTGCGGCTTCGGCGGCAGTTTCTCCTGCCTGAATGCAGTAATCTATCCGGTCAAAGTCCCAGGCACTCATATTTTTGATTACCGGCCGGATCACCAGGTCGGCGTATTGCTCCAATTTCAGGATAATACTTTCGGAAGCGATGATCTCCAGGCTCTGGGTTAAAACGTCAACTATATTGCCCACCCGGCAGGGAAGATAACCGCTGTATCCCACGTCCACCGCCACAACGAAATCGGCGCCCATTTGCCGCAGCACATAGGCGGGGACGTTATCCCTGACGCCCCCGTCCACCAGCAGCCTTTCGCCCATCCGCACCGGCTCAAAAAGGCCGGGTACAGCGGTGCTGGCTCTTACCGCCGTGGCCACGGGCATATCACGAACAAAAACATCCCGGGGCGGTATAATGGTGAGCATCCCGGGCGTGTCTTGCCGGAAGATTACCAGCGTTCCATCCCTGGCGTCCACCGCGGTAATGGCCAGCGCAATTTTTGCAGTCCCGTCCAATCGCGGATTAGCCAATAATTTGTTCATTAACGCTTTCAGTCTGCCGCCGCTCATCAACCCCAGCGGGCGGCGGCCGGGAAAGGGAACCCGCAGCAGCCGGCAGAGGTAGTCGGCGGACATCAGCAGCAGGTTCACCACCGCCGAGCCATAATCAAAAAGGTCCCGGGGGCGCAGTGAGGATGTTATTCCAGCCATTTGCTCCGGTTTATATCCCGCCGCGTAAAGAGCGGCCACAATGCTGCCGGCGCTGGTGCCCGCCACCATGTGCACCGGGATTTCCGCTTTTTCAAATACTTTAAGCGCCCCAATATGGGCGACACCACGCAAAAAGCCCCCGCCCAGCGCCAGCCCCACCACTGGTCCGTTTTTCACCATCAAACACCGCCCCGGCCAGTATTTCTGGTTTAAGAAGTCAGTTTAACAACCAGCTACTTCTTTTTCTTTAATCTTTTTAATTCTGCCCTGAAAATTAGTCTCATCAGAGCGTGGTTACAACTGTCCCTGCTCGCTCAAGGCTCCCGCGCCGACGGCACCAGCGGCTTGCTTCAGGCTCAACCGGACCGCCATAAACTCACTGTCCTGGTTCGGGTTATGGCTCTCGCGGCCGTCCTTGGCCGCTCGTCCGGTTTCGCACTTCGCTGCGCCGGGTGCCGTTACCGGCGCTCCCGCAAATCGCTCGCCGGGACAGATGTAACCACGTAGCATAGTGGTTAACCTTTGGCTTCTGACTCCTTCTAGATATTTTATGTGACGGCGGCGGTTTAGGTGTAAGCTAATCCTCTTTTTTCAGACGTTCCAGTTCCTCTTCCAGTTCTTCCAACCGGATGATCATGACGGGTTTTACCGAATGAGCCGGCATCCTGCGTTTAAGATCGGCAATTTGTTCCTCCAACTCCTTGAGCCTTTCAATATGCCGGTTCTCACCACTCATATACCTCACCACCTGGCATATAAAAAATTTCAACCGATAAAAAATAAAAAATCCATGTCCCGCGACATGGAAACAATCACTCTTTGTCCTGACCCGTGCATTTCCGGCACCAGCCGAATATCTTGAGCTCATGGTCGGTAATCTCAAAGTCATATCTTTGGGTCACCCGCTGCTCCAACTCTTCCAGCAGATCTTCGTTAACTTCCGTAATTCGCCCGCAATGGGTACAAATCAAGTGGTGGTGCCGGTGACCATCATTACTTTCAGTACCAAACTCGTACCGCTTTCTGCCGTCCCCGAAATCCATGCTGTGTATGATATCAAAATTAGTAAACAGCTCCAGGGTCCGGTATACAGTGGCCAACCCCACGTCGGGAGCCCTGAGTTTGACTAAGTTATACACCTCTTCGGCGCTCAGGTGCTTATCTTTGTTTTCAATTAAAATTTTGAGCACATGCTCCCTTTTGGGGGTCAGCTTGTGCTCATTGGCCCGCAGTTTTTCCTCAATCTCCCCGATAACCCCGCGCATGCCGGTTCACCCCCAGCCATTCATTTATCCTCGCCATTAATTATATCCAAAATTCAACACCCGTGTCAATATGAACGTATGTCAATAATAATAATTTGTATTCCGGTAATATCTTTGTGCCGGCGGCCAATAAGAATATAACACACCGGCAAAGGAGGCTTATCCGGCTTGCTGACCGTTTTTGGCGCATGCGCCGGCCTCTATATCCTGCTGCAGGGCATGCGGGTTATGAAAGAGGGCTTGGAAAACCTGTCCCGGGAAAAAATAAGGCGTTCCCTGGCCACGTTGACGGCAACGCCGGTTCGCGGCGCACTGACCGGCACTTTGCTGGCCATGCTGACCCAGAGCAGTACGGCGGTATCGGTGCTCTCGGTGGGTTTTGTAAACGCCGGCCTGATGGGGCTGGAACAGGCTGTAGCCGTCCTTCTGGGAGCCAATGTGGGTACATGCGTTACGGTGCAGCTGATCTCCCTTGACCTGTTCCGGCTGGCTGTCCCCGCCGCCGTGCTGGGGCTGGTTCTTTGGGCGCTGAATAAACGCGGTCCGGCGGGACAGTTGGGACATGCTTTATTCGGTTTCGGCCTGGTTTTCACCGGGCTGTGGCTGATGGCCGATGCTCTGGCGCCCTTGCAGCATACACCGTGGTTTAACCTTACCATCATGTACTTACAGCACAACCACCTGCTGGCGGTGCTGGCCGGCGTGCTGACCGCGGCGCTGTTGCACAGCAGCGCCGCGGCAACGGGCATTGTGATGCTTTTATCCAACCAGGGCTTAATAACATTACCGGCCGCAGTGGCTATAGTGCTGGGCAACAACATCGGCACCTGCGTAACCGCCGTGCTGGCCAGCATCGGCGGTCCCAGGGCCGGCAAACAAACGGCGGCCGCCCACGTACTGCTCAACCTGCTGGGAGCGGCGATTTTCCTGCCACTGATTAAACCATTTGCGCTACTGCTTGGTTTAACCGCCGGCGATCTGCCCCGCCAGATAGCCAACGCCCACACAATATTCAACATCGTCAGCAGCCTTGCCGTCCTGCCGGTGGTGCTGCAATTTACGGCATTGGTGCGCCTTCTGGTACCCGACCGCCGTTAATCCTCAAGTTGGAGGATCAGCGGCGGTAGTCGCGTTTGGGGTATGGCAGTCTGGACCGGCGCCGGCGCCGGCGGCTGCGCGCATAAAGCCAGCGGATCAAAAACAATGCGGCAGCGCCGCCCGCCAGCCATACCCAGGGGTAACTGGCGGTGCTGCGCGGAACAGCGCTCACCGTCACCAGGGATACCCGGCCCAGTTCCCTACCTTTAGCTTCCAACACCAGTTCACCCAACTGCTCCCCGGCTTCCAGCGGTGCCTCTATATTTTTATCCAGTTCAACCCGGCGGGAAACTTCGGGGGTTTCACCGGCGGGAAAGTTATAATAAAAATACCCGGCGGTTTCCAGCACTGCGTTTTCCGCCCCGTTCTTAACCGGGGCGTCGGTAATCATTTGTCGCGGCGTTACCAGTTCCACCGGCGTGAAAGCCTGAAAACCGTAATTCATCAGCGCGGCGGCGTCGGTCCACAGGCTGGCGCCCTGGCTGTTTAGAGCCACGGCAATCATCTCCCGCCCGTCCCGGCGGGCCGAGGCCACAATACATTGCCCCGCGTCCACGGTATAACCGGTTTTTATGCCGTTGGCCCCTTGATAACCGTAATATCCCCCGGTCAGCAGCCGGTTGTGGGTGTAAAAATCCTCCTGCAGCGGCCCATGGGCCTGCTCCAATTTTTCAACGCTCTGCAGCAGTTCCGGGGACATGTATTTTTTCCGGTCCAGCTTGATGTTCACGGTGCCGGCAATACGGCGAAAAACCTCGTTCCGCATGGCTTCACGCCCGATTAAAGCCAGGTCCCGGGCGGTGGTGTAGTGTTCGGGGTCGGGTAAGCCGTGCGGGTTGGTGAAATTGGTGTTACGGGCGCCCAGTTCTCCGGCCCGCCGGTTCATCAGTTCGGCAAACCCTTCCGTCGAACCGCCAAGGTGCTCGGCAATGGTCTCAGCAGAGTCGTTGGCCGAGGTCAGCATCAGCATATACAACAGATGCTCCATGGGCAGTTTCTCCCCGGGCTGCAGGCCGACCCGTGACCCGTCCACGGAGGATGCTTCGGGGCTTATTTCCACCATCTCGTCCAGGGACGAATTTTCCAGCGCCACCAACGCGGTCATAATCTTGGTGGTACTGGCAGGGTACATCTTCCGGTCCGCTTCCTTACCGTACAGCACCTGACCGTTTTCAGCGTCCATCACCAGCGCCGCCGTAGCCGTCGTAACCGGTTCTGCGGGCGGTTCGGCCGCCGCCGGTGCGGCGATTGAGCATATCAGCAGCATTATTGTAAAGATGACAATTATTTTTCTGAACAATTTTCCATCTTTCTCCCATAGATTTTTAGGGCTTTTAATTTTATCACAATCACAGGCGCTTAGCCATTTTGCGGCGGTATGGCTATTAATACAAACCAAATACTTTCAGCGTTGCCGGAGTGTAAAAGAAAAACAGGCCGGAAAAACTACCCCCGAAAGGAGTTGAGGCGTATGACGCAAATAAAAGCCCAAGGCATGTCGGCGGCCCAATTGGATGACCGGCAGCTGCAACAGCTCATGGCAGCGGAGAAAGAGCTTAACAACGCCGGGAACGGCCAGAAAATTTACTTGCTGGCGGTAGCTCGTTCTGACTAGAAATTGGAGGTTGGAGGTTGGATTCAACTTCCAACCTCCAAATTATGATGCCAGCCAAACAAATAAGGCCATTAAAAAAGAACTAAGGGTAAAAAACAAAAATATGACCAGGAAAACGGGATCGACATGCAGCCTGCCGATCTTTATTTTTTTTGTGCTTTCCGGAGCCTTTTTTTTACCCCCGTCGTCCATAAGCTTTCCCCTCTCGGTTTCAGTTCGGAGCAAAATTATACAAATCTGCGGCGAATTCTTTCCAAGTGTTCTTTCAAGTTGCCCAGTCCGCCCATCTCCCGGATCAGACCCTCCACGTACCGGTACCTGGCGGGATCGCGCATATCGTCCAGGATTCTGTACACTCCGGCCCTGCGCCCCACCTGGTAATTGGCTTTATCATGCGCGGGCAAGGCCAGGTAGCGGTCGATAATACCCAGCAACCTGTCCTTGTCTCCGGGCATAGTGCCTTCCAATTCCTGCAGCAAGTTTAAAATATGGTCACTGACCAGCCTGGTGGTCACACCCTGCAGTGATTCGATTAAAAGACGGATTTCGGCCGCAATTTCATCCTCGTCCAGCGGTTCGAACTTGCCGTCGGTCATTAAATCATGCAGCGGAGTTCCCTTCAGTACGGACAGAGTTCTGAAGCGCACATGCTCCGGGTTGACGGCGTTAATCCGGGCGGCTGTTTCCAGCGCGTGTGCCCGGGAATACTGCCTGCCGCCCAGGCCGGGCATCACGTACCAGCACACCGATATCCCGGCAGCTTTGATTTTGCGGCCGGCCTCTTCCAGTTGGGCGGCGGTGACGCCCTTCCGGATCAGTTTAAGCACCTGGCCGGAACCGGATTCCATGCCCATATGAATTCTATTCAGCCCTGCTTCACGCAATGCAATCAAGTCGCGCTCATCCTTACGGGCCACAGTGTCGGCCCGGGCATAGGTGGTAATCCTCTCCACAGCCGGGAAAGCCTGACGAATATATCTGACAATCCGCACTAAATCGTCGGTCTTTATAATCAGGGAATTGGCATCCTGGAGAAAAACGTTTTTGCCGCCGTTATACAGCCAGGCGCCTACATGGTAATGCAGATGCCCGTGCCGCTTGCCGGCCTCGTGCACCACTTCGGCGGTTATTTTCCCCTCCCTCCCCAGTTCACGTGATATTTGCCGCAGCTGCCCGGCCACCCGGCCGATGGTGTCCACATCCGCCAAAACATCTTCCACGGGACGGCGGCTGAACTGTTCACCCTTGAAGGTTTTGCAGAAGGCGCACTTGTTCCAGGGGCAATTGCGCGTAACCCTGATCAGCAGGCTGTCGGCCTCGCTGGGCGGACGGATCGGTCCCTGTTCGATAAACATTGTAACCCTCCATTATTATTTTGGTACTATTCAATTAATATTACACATCCCATTATAATACCTGCCTGAACTGTTCCAGATTAACCAAAAATAATTTATTTGTATTAGTTAAATTATTTGCTACAATTAAATATACTATATCTCACAAAGCTAAGGGGTAAGAGAATTGGAATTCCCGCGTTTGGACAGCTTAAAAAACCAGTTGATTGTTATTATTATGCTGGCACTCCTTTTGCCCTCGGCAGCGATGCTGTATGATATATTTTACGCCACCAAAACAGACGATGTGTTAATAGCGGAAACCGAGAAAAAACTTGTCCAAATCACCGACCTGGTAAATAAAAACATTAACAGCCAGCTGCTCGTTGAGGATCAACCACACAGCAGCACCGTGCTCAATGAGACTTTTAACCTGGTTGCCGAGCCCCTTACCGCCAATAACTACCCGGGCGTACGTCTCTGTTTATATATCATTGAAACAGGCCAAATCACAATTCACGGTTATTTGCACGAATACGGCCAAAGGCTTCCCGAGGAAAAAGAGGAACGCGATCTGCGCATATACAACGAGGCCAAAGAGGGAATACTGGCGGTAGAGGCCAGCGGCACACCCATAACAAGGATTGGCAAAACATGGGACGATCAGTTTCTTGAGCATCTTGTCCCGGTCAAGCTCAACGGGCACACGGTGGCCATCCTTTGGGCAGAGGAAAGAATGCACCCCATCTTTGCCAAAAGCCAGCATATCCGCCTGGCGATGCGCTATGTCATCTTCCTGGTATTCGGTCTGGGTATTTCCGTAACCCTGATGGCCATGGTAAACGTAATGAAACGCATCCGTTCCATAAAAGACGGCCTGAAGAACCTGGAAAACAACCTTAATGATACCCTGCCCGAACAACCGGGTGAACTGGGGGTAATATCAAAAGCCATCAACAAAATGGCGCGTAATATAGCAGAGAAGGAACAGTTGATTAAACACTACCAGCGCCAGGACGACCTTTTGGCCATGGGCCGGCTTACAACTGAAATCGCCCATGAACTTAGAGCCCCGGTAAGCATTATCCAGGCCACTGCCGAAGCCATGGAGTCAAACGTGGAAGAGGTTTCGCAAGTGGGCGAATATATCAGAAGAATTGAACGACAGGTTGAACGACATAATCAGTTGATCAATGAACTCCTTGAATTCGGCAGACCGAACCCGGGAGCAATGAAAGATATCAATATAGCAGAAATGATTGAAGGCACACTATTTTCGGTTAAACCGCTGCTGATCAAACACGGTATTGAGCTTGAATATTTAAAAACACTGCCGGAGCCGGTATTTGTTGACGCCAACGAAGACAAACTGAAGCAAGTATTTATCAACTTGATTGTAAATGCCATCGAATCAATGCAAAAGAACGGCCAGCTAACAGTTCAATTAAACCTGGAATGCGATTTCGTAATTATAATGATCAAGGATACCGGCCAGGGTATATCCCAGGAGGATCTGCAAAGGATTTTCGAACCCTTTTATACCAGGAAGTCCGGGGGCAGTGGACTGGGGTTGGCCATCAGCAAGCGGATTATTGAAATCCACGGCGGTATCATTACAGTGCAGAGCGAGAGACAAAGAGGCAGTATTTTCACCGTTCTTTTACCTGTGCTTGGAAACAACAATAGCGTGCCCCAGGATTGAGTCCCGGTGCACGCTATTTCATTAATTAAAATTCCAGCCGGTATAAGGTTGGCAAGAAAATTCAAACCTGTTTAATCCGTATTAAGTCCTGTTTTCTTGCTTGTTTTTTTGTTGTCAATATCGCCCTCGACCAGCCTCATGGTTCGAATCGCTTCGTATATTAACACTGGCTGGCCGTTTTCCACGCGCACCCGAACCTCACCCCATTCCAACTGCCGTAGAAAACGGATTAACTGCTTTTCCCGGTTAGTTAATATTTTTTGTTTTTCTACTTTTTGTTTTTCAGTATTTGGAGTTGGGGGCATACCGGTTTCCTCCCCGTCTATATGCTCGCTTCGTTACCAAGTCAGTCAATCATGCAGGCTGTTCCATGGCGCATCAATGACCTTTTCATTCCTGTCGGGCGACAGCAGTTTTTTTACTGTCTCCCTTAGATTTGACATTTTTAGAGGCTTGGTCAAATACCCGGTGGCGCCTTTGCCCATGGCTTCCAGAGCCATGTCCATAGTACTGTATCCGGTCATTACCAGCACCGGTGTTTCTGTGTCTCTGGCCCTGATTTGTTCCAATATGACTAAGCCGCTGATTTCTCTAATTTTGATATCCAGAAGTACCAGGTCGATTTTTTGGTTTAAAAAAAATTTTAAACCTTCGGTTCCGTCAGTGGCTGTGAACACCTCCAAACCATCCTTCTGGAGCGATTTTTCCAACGCCCAGCACATTTCCTTTTCGTCGTCTATAATTAAAATTTTATTTTTCAAACTTTCTTCCCCCCTAATTTTGATTTCAGCAATAAAAAAGGTCAAATGCCCGTTATTTTAAGGCATCCGACCTATCGTTGTTCGATTCAGCCGCAATATATAATTAATGTAATTATAGCAATCACGACAAGATAATTCAAGCACCTTGTAAAAAAAATCACAATCATAGCCAAACCGGCTCCAGGATTAAACCTGCAACCGCAGGTTTGGTGCTCACCGCTTTAACCAAAACCGCCGGTTAATTGCGCCTGGACCCCGCCAATTTAAAATCAGTGTATCGATCAAATAAAAACCCAACCACCACGCCATAGAAAATAAATGTAAAAAAAGCAACATAGTTGGTAATTATCAAATGCTGTAAAAATTTTAATCCCAATGCAGGATATATCACCATAAAAACTACAAATCCGATTATTGAACTGGTGGATATGGATTTAATATATAAATAATCTCTGCCTGTAATCTTTAACACCAAGGCAATTAATATCCCGCTTACTCCGGCCATGCCTAATGAAGCAATTAAACCAAATAATTGTGCATACCAGGTAAATAATTGTGGCGGATTAAAGAATACTTCCGCCATGTCTTTCCAATATGTTCTGGTTCTAAGCCCGGCCAAAACAAGCAGGTAAAGCAAAAAATTATGGATGATACCTCCCATAACCCCGATCACTAATCCGGCTGCATAGAAATCTTTTATTTTATTTTTCTTCATCATATTTACTCCAGTTGGTTTTATTCTTTAGTTAAATTGGCATTTTGGGAGTAAAAATATTCAGATTTAACCTTAAAACAAAAACGCCATGCTGCGGATAACGGTACTGGCCTCACATAACGTACCTCAGGCCCGGTTTTGGTCCTGCATGCGCCGGGATTGGGAAAACGACCCCTTGCCGGTGATAGAAACAGTGGAAACAAAATTGGGCTATCCCTGTTTTGTCAAACCGGCCAATCTTGGCTCCAGTGTTGGCGTTTCGAAAGCCCGCCACCGGAACGAACTGATTGGGGCGATAAATATAGCGGCCCAATACGATCGTAAGATTATCATAGAGGAACATATTGATGCCAGAGAATTGGAGGTAAGTATCCTGGGTAACGACGAGCCCATTGCTTCACTGCCGGGTGAAATCATTCCGGTGCAGGAATTTTACGATTACGAAGCTAAGTATTTAAATGGCCTGACACAGCTGGAAATACCGGCCAAATTGCCGTCCGGTACGATTACCCGGGTACGGGAGCTGGCGGTTAAAGTATTTAAAGTTCTTGATTGTGCGGGTTTGGCCAGGGTGGATTTCTTTTTACGCAAGACAAACGGAGATATACTGGTCAACGAAATAAATACCATGCCGGGCTTTACTCAGTTCAGCATGTTTCCCAAACTATGGGAAGCAACCGGCATCGGATACCAGGAATTGCTTGACCGGTTAATCGACCTGGCCATAGAACGACACCGGGATAAAAGCCGTTCTCAGACCTGTTTTCGAACTACAGATTAGGTTCACCAAAGCCAATGCCGCTGTTATGAACCTCCAACTTGCAAAGGGATGATCTTTTTGAACTATATGGAAATTGTCACCGACGCCATACAATATATTGAGGCCGATTTACAACGGGAGCTGTCCCTGGAGGAATTAGCCTCCCGGTATTATATATCCCCTATGCATTTCTACCGCATTTTCCGGGCGGCCACCAACCAAACTGTTAAATCCTATATCCTGGGCCGAAGGCTTTCCGAGGCCGCCCTCGCCCTGAGAAAGACAAACCGCAATGTAACGGACATTGCCTTCCGGTACGGCTTCAATTCCCTTGAACAATTCACCCGGGATTTTCAAAAAATGTTCCGCATAACCCCGAGCCGCTTCAGAAAAGACAGTATTTCCCTTCCATTAATGGAAAAGATGGATGTTGTTGAACGGGACTTCAAAAATGAAAACAAGGACGTTACCGTTAAATATTTCTGCCGGGAGATTCATGAAATAAAGCTGCTGGGTAAGGAAGTGCGTTTCAACCCGTGGAATGCCTGTGAACTGGAAGAAATGATGCGTCAAATGCTCATAGATTTTAAGGAGGAGTACATTGTCCGGGGCACTGCCAGGCAATTGTACAATATCGTGCGCGGAAACCGCAGGGATTTATCTTGTGTTTATTGCTTCTTCGGCATAGCGGAGGAGGAACATGAAGGAGACCGGCACGGCTTAACCAGGAGAACGATTCCCGCCTCCAGATACGCCATATTCCAATACCCGGAACTAATGGGTTTTATTTTTCCTACGGTGTTAAAAGATCAGGATCAATGGCTTGCCGTTACAAAGCTGAAAAAAAACCGTCAGGCCGGTATCGATATGATTGAATTATTTCCCCCCCATTTTCAGCAGTCCGGGAATTTTTATCTGCACGTACCCGTGCTTTGAATTAGTTACTGTAAAAAACCTCAGGACCTCCCCTCCCGTCTCGGCTATTATTTTAGATAAAAACCCGGGGGGAGAGGATTATTGTTGAAAGAGAGCCGGAAGAACAGCGTAAGGCAATTGGGGGAAGAAAGGATACCCGTTCTATTATTTCAGTTTTGTCTGCCGGTGGTTATTGCCCTGCTTGTCAATGCACTGTATAACTTCATAGACCGGATATTCATCGGCAACAGCTCGGGACCCATTGGTATCGCCGGGATAACGCTGGCATTACCGGTAATGCTGGCCATGGGGGCCTGTGCAACACTGGTTGGCACGGGAGCGGCCGCCCTGATTTCCATCAAACTTGGTGAGAAAAAAGTTGATGAAGCCGAAGGGATCCTTGGAAATGCAACGGCGCTGTTAATTATGGTTTCTGTGCTCATTACCATTACAGGCCTATTTTTTCTGGACCCGGTTCTAAAAGCTTTCGGAGCCAGCAGCGAAGTTCTTCCCTATGCCCGGGACTATCTGGGCATAATCATGTTGGGGACCGTATTTCAGATAACCGGTTTAGGTATGAACTACTGCATCCGGGCTGAGGGAAATCCGAAAAAGTCAATGGCAACAATGCTAATCGGGGCCATTTTAAACACCATACTATGTCCGATATTTATTTTTGGTTTTAAATTGGGTATAAAAGGGGCGGCCCTGGCAACGATTATCTCCCAGGCAGCGTCGGCTGCCTGGGTTATGCATCACTTCCTGGGCGGAAAAAGTTTTCTCAGGCTCCGCACCAAAAATCTAAAGCTCCTTTCTGCTTTAACAGGGTCAATCCTTGCCGTTGGGGCAGCTTCCTTCACCATGCAAATGGCTTTAAGTATGTCTAATGTAATAATGAACAGAGGACTTGCCCACTATGGAGGCGACATAGCCGTATCGGCTATGGGAGCCATCTTCAGTATTATCTTCCTGATGGTTTTGCCCATACTGGGCATCAGCCAGGGCATCCAGCCCATCATAGGATTTAACTATGGGGCCCAAAGGTTTGACCGGGTAAAGGAAGCATTAAAATCCGGTGTTATTGTCGCCACCGTCATTGCCACATTGGGATTTGTGGCCATCAGACTGTTTCCCGAACAGCTCATGTCGCTATTTAACAGTCAGGACCCTGAATTTATTGTTTTTGGCGCCTATGCCATGGGAATCTCCATGATTTTTGTCCCCGTTATAGGTCTTCAAATGATTGTCGCCGGTTATTTCCAAGCCACCGGCAAACCCAAACAAGCCATGATTTTGACCCTATCACGACAGGTACTTTTTTTAATACCGGCTTTATTTATCCTTCCGAAATACTTTAAGTTAACCGGCATTCTGGTTGCCATTCCCTTAGCGGACTTTCTGTCATTTGCCATATCCGGAATATGGCTGCTTGCGGAACTTAAAAACCTCAATACCAAGCACGAGGCGCAAAAAACCCTGCCCATTTAGATTTAACCGCTGAATAGTTATTCAACAAATAATGATACAGGAATGATGGTAATGAAATACATAAGACAACGAATTAACTTGATATTGACTTCGGTATTGGTATTCTCACTTTTATGCATCCCGGCGCTGGCGCCGGTCGACACGCCCGATGTTGCCGCAACGCCCCTTCAACATACACTTTCCATCACCGGCAAAGGTACAATCGATCCCGTTCTAATCTACTCCCTCTCCGACCCGGCGTTTGCTCTTCCGCTGCCCCGGATCCCCTATTACCGGAGGAGCAGCATTCAATATATGCCTGAATATTTCTTTGAGCAGTTTAAAGAGGGGCATCAGCCGTGGCTGGCCGGCGCCGTCGATGTGGTTACTGTTAATTGCTCCCATTTAATCGGGCCGGATTCAGTCGTACGGCAGGTATTACGCAACGAAAATTCAGGAAGATCATATTTCACCCCGATATTATGAATAATGCACAATTATACGCCAATCCGATCCTTTTTTATTCCATTGAAGATTTAATCAGAACCGGCATACAATGAACTGCCAGGCTATGAGGCGGGAAATGTGGTATTCAGCACACCAATAACTTATGAGGAATGGGAAAACAGAGGAGGGCACCAGCCTTGGAGAATGGAGCCTTTTGAATTGATGCAGGTTGTAGCTTCCAACCTGGTACCGGAGAATATTTCGCCTCATTATTTGGAAGAAGCCTGGGAAAAGTCCGGTAATATGGCTACAATAAGGATGGCATTGCAATTAAACTGCACAGCCCAAATGATGATTCCCTGAACAATCCCTCGATTGCCGCAATACTTACCTGTGAACTGATTGTACCTCAATTGGGATTGTACGAAATTCGGTTTCGCGGCCTTATAATTCCATATTTTTTATCATCACCAAGATCATATATACGTCCTCTCCGTCTGATATATCATCCTTGTAATCGACCACTGAACGGCCTTCTTAATCCGCCGGCCAGCACCTGACCCTCTTTTACTTTAAACACAAGCTCAACCTTTTCTTCGCCAGGTTCTACTTTGGTCAATGCCTGTTCCCAGGTAATGGTGCCGAATACCACGCCCCGTTGCAAAAACAGGGTATTCCTGGCAAGCTTTCCTTCGTCCAGGTTGAAGATTAAACAATAAATCTTTTTTGGCCGTAAAGGGTGCTAATTGAATACGAAAGCGAATCGGTCCGGAAAATCTTTAATGATTATGAGTTGATGAAAAAAAAGATTGGGAATGATAGAGCTAGAGCAACAAAGAAAAGAATTGATCAACTGAAGGCTTCCGTAAACTTTAGCATCTACCTGACCACAGGACTTGGCAAACCCCATCCTCTATATGAAAACTAAAAGGTTATTATGGGGTTTCGATTACAGGTAATGTCCGACTTATTATCAAACCCAATGAGGAAAGCATTGAACCTGAAGTTTTAAAGCAATGCGATACGGTGATTATAAAGGGGGTGATGGATTATCATGGCAACAAAAATGAATGGCTTATCCCGTGAGTTTATTATTCATCCAGGTGAGACCTTGAAGGAAATGCTGGAAGACCGGGAAATGACGCAGCGCGAATTGGCTATAAGAACCGATGTAACTGAAACACACGTTAGCAACATAGTGAATTGCTTAAAACCGATTTCGGTGTCCTTTGCCAAAAAGCTGGAATATGCTTTGGGTGTTGATGCGAGCTTCTGGATTAATCTGCAAGCAAACTATGACAGGGAAATGGCTGATTTTGAAGAGATTAACCAGATTTCACCCCAAGAGTTGGGGATTCTACAAAGATTAAAAAGCATAACTGAATACGTTCAGGAAATAGGGTTGTTAAATCCAGATGTTCAAGGATCGATGCTTATTATTAAGTGGAGAAAACTACTGAACATTAGCAGTTTGATACGTATTCCAGAAATATCTCAAGCTGGAGCCTATCGTTTAGCTGTGGCAGATAGTGTTGATCCATATGTTCTGTTTACTTGGCTTAGAATCGCCGATCTAATGACCAAGAATCAGCAAATGAATCAAGAACTTGATATGGATAAGCTGAAGAGTAATTTGCATATCATTCGAGCTCTTGCGTTTGAAGATGTTGATTCTTTCGGTTTAAAGCTAAAAGAAATTTTTGCTGAATGCGGGATTAAGTTCGCTGTTGTCAAGCATTTTACCGGAGCACCAGTTCAAGGTGTTATTAAAAAAAACCATGATGGAACCCTTAGTTTAGTAATGACCGTAAGGCGCAAGTTTGCTGATATCTTTTGGTTTACTCTTTTTCACGAAATAGGACATATTTTAAACGGGGACATTAATGATCGACTAATCGACTATGAGTTTACAAAAAATGAAGTAGAAGATCGAGCTGATGAGTTTGCCGCAAATACATTAATTGATCCAGAACAATATCATATCTTGGTTAAAACCGGCGATTTTTCTTTATCACGTATCCGGCATTTTTGTTCTGAGCAAAATATTCCCACATTCATGCTTATTGGCAGGTTGCAACGTGACGGTCGTCTGAAGTACCATCAGTACTCAGATGAAAAAGTCAGGTATGAGTTAGACAACATTGAAAAATTGATGTAGCAAAACGCGGAACCAAAACAAAAGTGAAAAATAGGATCTCGAAAATACAGGGTGTTTTTCATGCTTATTTTTAGGATGCGATTGTCAATACAAAAGTGAACCGGGGAACTGTTCGGGCACTGGTGGTTTGAGGGTCCCTACTGTCGGCCAGGGACCTTTCCTGCGACGGGGTAGAGAATAAATGGCGTAGCCGTGGTTGGCGGCTACGCTTTATTGTTCGTTAACAGTTCATTAACAGCTTATAGATTTTATTCGGCTTAGAACAAGTTGCTGCGGGTACCCGGCAAAAATATCTTTTACTTCTTCAGTGGTTAAATCCGGCTTTATTTGCATTACCCGGTTCTGAGGATGGACGGATATGGTTAGTGCATCAGAGCCCGGCTGGCAACTATTTAATTACTTGCCAAAGGTAAATTGATATGTAAAATATAGTTAAAAGAAGTAAGAGCTGATTAATGGAGAGGTTGTTTGAGACTGTTTGAGAAGGCTTTACCGGGGATTCTTATATATGTTGATTTCAGGCTCCTTATCGGTTATCGGTGCGTGGGGGGTTCTATGAACTATATCGAAATAGTCAGTGATGCCATACAATATATTGAATCGAATTTGCACCGGAATATATCCTTGCATGAGTTGGCGTCCCGGTATTACATTTCACCCACCCACTTCCTTCGCATCTTTCAAGCGGTAACCAGTCAGACAGTAAAATCATATACCCTGAGGCGAAAGCTTTCCCGGACTGCCGTTGCTTTAAAAGAAACAAACCGCAAAGTGGTGGACATTGCCTTCCAATACGGGTTTAATTCACATGAACAGTTTACCCGTGACTTTATAAAAGTATTTCACGTTACCCCAAGCCTCTTCCGCAAAGAGAGATTGCTTACCCCATTAACGGAAAGGCTGGAGGATATCATCGAGCGGGATTTTAAAACCAGAAATAAAAAAATTGTTGTTAACCATTACTGCCGGGAAATAAAAGAAATAAAATTGCTGGGCAAAAAGTTCTTTTTTAATCCGGAATGTTCATGCGAAATGGAAGAACTAATCGGCAGGGTTTACGATTTTTACGAGGAGTATTTTGTCCGGGGCACCGCCCGGCGCTTGTTCAGCATCGGTTGCAGTGACAGCGTGGACAAAAGAAGCTTTACCGGCCGGCCAGGAGTGTCTTGGTTCAGCATTAACGACAGCGTGGACCCGTCCCGCGGCTTCTGCTTTTATGGTATGGCCGCGGAGGAGCATGGTGGAGACTGTTCAGGGTTGGCGGAGATGACTATTCCGGAATCCAGGTACGCTGTATTCGTCTACCCGGATTTCATGGGAGCGGTATTTCGCACGGTACGAAAAGATATAGATAAATGGTTCAAAACTACCGGGTTTATATTTAACCATAATGCCGGTTTTGATTTTTTTGAATTTCATGATGAGGATTACGAACATACCAAAAAATTTTATTTGCATGTGCCTGTGTTTTAAACTGATTGCCGCAAAAAAGCTCAAGACTTTTTTCTCAATTCAGACTATTATTTTTATGCAAAGGATTGCAATTAAGATTTTTCATTTTCAATTTAAGAAAATTAAATCGCAACTGAAATTTTACGTTAAACTGCGGCCGGCAGGACCGGTCATGAAATTCCGGATGGGCTTCGACCTGGTCGCTGCCGTGAAGGGATGAAGATTATGCCAATGTATAAAGGAATGGTCCAACCGGTCCGGGCCACACCGGATGAGCTGCGTAAAATTCACGTTGAACCGGTGCCTGATGAGGAAAAACCGCAAAAAACGCTGGAATTCCTTGATCAAATCCGCAAAAAGTTTCGTTCATTCGTTTTGGCCATGGAGTCCTGCACCAAGTGCGGACAATGCGCTGAAAACTGCCATACCTACCTTGGCACCGGGGATCCCAATAATATCCCAACCAACCGGGCGGAATTAATCCGAAAGATTTATAAGCGTTATTTTACCCTGGAAGGCCGTTGGTTCGGTAAACTGGTGGGAGCGGAGGATATCAGCCTGGATGTTATTGAACAATGGTACTCCTATTTTTACCAGTGCAGTCAGTGCCGGCGCTGCGCACATGTTTGCCCCTTCGGCATCGACACCTGCGAGGTAACCTTTATCGGCCGCCAGCTGCTGCATTGGCTGGGCATTACCCCCAAACTGCATGCCAGCATTGGCGCAGCTATGGAAAGGGTCGGCAATCATACAAATTTCCCCAAACCCGGCATTGTTGACACTCTGGAATTTATGTCCGAGGAAATCATGGACGAATTTGGTGTGGAGGTAGATTTTCCAGTCGATAAGCCCGCATCCGACATCATGTATATCCCCTCATCGGCGGATTTTTATCACAACCACTATACTTTGATGGGCGCGGGCATGTACTTTAACTATATTGGCGCCAACTGGACCATTCCCAGCGCAGTTACCGAGGCCGGCAATTTCGGTCTCTTGTTTGACCAGTATTACACGCAACGGCATAATGTTATGCGCCTGCTAAATGCGGCCCAGGAACTGGGTGTGAAAAAGATCGTCTGGGGAGAATGCGGTCACGGTTGGCGGGCGGCCAAGATGTACATCCCCTCCCTGGCGGACAGGCCGGTAATATGGCCCATTACTCATATCCATGACGAAATTGCTGAAATGATCCGTAACAAAGAATTAAAGCTTGACCCGTCCAAAAACTCAAAGCCCGTGACACTACACGACCCGTGCAACTACGTGCGGGCCTGCGGCTTAAATGAAAACATGCGCGTCATTATGCGTGCGGTGACCACCGACTTCAGGGAAATGACGCCCCATGGCATGGATAATTTTTGCTGTGGCGGTGGTTCAGGAATCCTGTTCGATGATCCGGAAATGTACCGGCGCCGGATTCTGCTTAGTAAGAAAAAGGCCGAACAGGTGCGGGTTACAGGTGTGGGCAAAGATGGTGACGGCATTCTTTGCGCGCCGTGTTCCATCTGTAAGGCCCAGCTTTATCCCATGGTGGAGGAGCATGAACTGGGTGTGGAAGTTAAAGGCCTGGTCGACCTCGCAGGCAAGGCTCTGGTTTGGAATTGACAACGCGGCAAGGGACAGAGCCCCCCTGGGGAGACGGAATTCACTGTTTTGGTTGGGTAATCCACAAACATTGGCCCACACCGGATGCTCTGCTGGAATTCCGGTGTTTTTGCCATGTTCGGGCGGCCGGTGTGATGGACACGAACTGTAAATAGCTGGTATAATAAAATTAATTGGGGAAAAATCTCTTGTCTCACGACTCGAAGAGAGGATGATTAGTATGCCGAACACCAGCTCTTTTCAACTGCCGCAGGAGTTTTAATTGTCGGTGCGGCCGTGCAAACGGGATTGTTTGAAGCAATAAAGAATAATCCCCGCCCCCTGGAAGAATTGGCCGCGCAAACAAAAAGCGACCGCAGGGCGTTATGGACTGTGGTTGAAGCATTAATAGCCCTGAATTATCTTAAATACGAAGGTAAGAAAGTAAATCTAACCGCAGAGGCGGACAACATTCTTTTTAATCCCGATCACCACCAATATATTGGTTTTTCCTTCATGCATACCTACAACATAATGAAGGTTTGGACGCAGCTGCCGGAAGTGATAAAAATGATGCAGCCGGAGTTGGACCCGGGGCTGCCAATAAAAATGGTCAAAGGTGATTTTACCGAAGGGCTGCCGCCGGGACCTTACGATCTGGTCTACCTTGGAAATGTATGCCATATTTACGGTGAGCGGGAGAACCGGAAATTATTTCGCGATGCGGCACAGGTATTAAAACCGGGGGGACAAATTGTCATTGTTGATATGCTCCGGGGGTACAGGAGTTATGCCCGCGCTATTTGCGGTAAATATGCTGGTTAATACACACTCCGGGGGTACATGGACCTTTGAACAATACCAAACCTGGCTGGCTGACGCCGGTTTTTCCACAGTGTCCCGGGCAGAAGTCGGCGGCAGGCAGGTAATTAAGGGCAAGGTTTTAACCTGATTAACCTTCCGGCATGCAAGATAATGGCTTTTCAGGGGCAGCCTTTTAGTGCCGAAAATCTTGTGCAGTGATATAAGAAATCTGGGTGTTAATGTAATTACAGCACTTAAGTGTATTGTGAAAAAAACCGCAATCCTGGCCAAGCCTGAACATATTTAATTCTTATTCCGAATAAAAGCCTGCTCCCACATCTTTCTTTTTGGTAAATTCCGCTTCTCCCTCAACCAGCTTCATGGTCCGGATGGCCTCATATATTAACACCGGCTGACCGTTTTCCACGCGTACCCTTACCTCTCCCCATTCCAGCTGCCGCAAGAAGCGTATTAACTGTTTTTCTCTATTGGTTAGTGTTTTTCTTGGTTCGTCTTTTGGAGGCATGCGGCACCCTCCCGCCTTGATATTCTGGTGATTAAAAATCTTATTGACTGCGTGAATTCTGCATCTTAATCGTGCCGGTTGTTCCAAGGCATATTAATTACATTTTCCCCGCTGCCCGGCAACAGCAGTTCTTTCACGGTTTCCAACAAATTTGATATTTTTAACGGCTTGGTAAAAAACCCGGTAGCACCCTTGTCCATAGCTTCCACAGCCATATCCATGGTACTGTATCCGGTCATAATAAACACCGGGATATCTTTATTCACGGCCCGAATTTGCTCCAAAATATCCAAACCGCTGGTATCTTTTATTTTTATATCCAACAGGATCAAGTCAGGTTGCTGCTCTTTAAATACCTGGAAACCCGCGTTTCCCTCAGTAGCGGTAAAAACCTCGAAACCGTCCTTATTAAGCGGTTTTGCCAGTGCCCAACACATTTCCTCTTCGTCATCTATGATCAGGATTTTCTTTTCCATTTTCCCCCTCCTGATTATATCATTTAAGCAAATAATATCACATAAGTAAATAATATCACGATAACCTTCTATGACGCAACGGTGGTGTCCGGAGATAAATTGCGACGTTGAAAAAGCTGCCATAAAAGAACGCTGCACATTACTACAAACGTCTTCCCTGGTTATAAATACAACACTCTTGCTGATGGTTGTTACAGGAACATCCTGCCCCTTATATGTTCAACAAACTTTTATTGGCCTTTTCGGCAATAATAACCTTGGCGCCTTGTTCGGCCGCATTGATGGCGGCCATTAAACCGCCTATTCCTCCACCAACCACCAGCACGTCGGTTTCAATTGGTTTATCCAATGCAATCATGGTTATTTCCCCTCCTTTACAGCATCAACATAAAGCATCATTGCGGGCAGGGGGATGCGCAGACTGACGGCCTCATCGGGACAATCCAGCACACAGGAATTGCAATGCCAGCACTCTTCCTCATGGGCAACCACGGGAAATTCGTCATTTTCATCGTGACAGAAAACATCCAGATAAGTTGTAATTAATAAAATGCAATTTGATCCAGAGGAGATTCTCGCTTGTAGCATATGCCTGCAGAATCAAAATTTTTATAAAATTGAGTCTTGACAAGTTAAATTCATTGCCGCTATAATTTAAGAAAAATATCACAAGCCAGTGCCAAATCGAAGCACGATAGGCCGGCGGAACAATTGTTCTGTCGGCCTTTTCATTTTGCCCCATGAAAACTACCGCCTGAACCGGGCGGGGCGAACCCGGATTCAGGCGGCGTCGGGACCAATCAAACGAATTTTCTTAAGACGGGAGGAATCGCAATGTCCAGCATTACCCAAACCGGAAACAATTGCTCGGGAATTGCCGCTAACGGCATCTTAACCAGGCTCCTTAAGCCCCTGACCGGTTTTTTCAGAACCTGCAATATATCCAAAACAGCAAGAATCTACCACCGCGATCATTCCTATGATACAGTGCCGGACGTTGCTTTTTGCGATTTCATGCACATGCATGACATAACCTTAATTGAAACAGGAGACTGTTACGTTTACATATTTGAGCAACCCTTTTACCAGGGCAGTTATTTTATCGCCGGCCCCGGTGAAGTAATCCCGGTTTTAAAATGCGGTTCAATTATAATCAGCACCAGGAAGCTCTCCCTATCGGCAATCCAAAGCCAGGGCTGCCCGCCGGGACTTTGGGAGGTTTCCGGCTCCAGGTACCAGTGGCACTGCGCCAAGGCATACAAATACGTTTGAGTTTGAGCTATGTGGCAACAGTACCGTCATGCTCATGCAATAACTTTTGGTAATCATACATCTCCTGCCCATTGGCCATAAAATAATCGAATAAAAAGTCCAGCTGCTTTTTAGTCATGGGTTTCTCATTGTTATAGAGCACTTTGTGATTGCTGATTTTAACCCAGCCCTTTTGTTCAAGCGTATATTCACCGTTTCTGCTGGAGGGAAAACTACTGAGCAACTGATAACCAAACTTTTTGCATAACTTATCGGCAAAGACGGCATGAAAAACGTAATTACACTGATAAAAAGCTCCGTCCCTGGCCAACCAGCCGTCGACACCCTTTAAATCACCCTTGTATGGTTCCAGGTCCACGGGATCCGTTTGCGCCAACCAGGCTCTGAACATAGCGCCTACCCCCTTACAAAGATCTTAACATACCATTCCGCAATGCACCGGGGAAGGGTTATTTAAGTATGGGCCCGTAATAATGAAAACAAAAATAAATAAACGAGAAAAAAATGACAAAAACCCCCAGAGAATCAACTATGTCCTGCAGTAAGCTGGTTTCTTCCTCCTCAACGTAATCATTCCTCATTTATATTCCCTCCCAAGGGAAAACTACCTCAAAACAATACTCATAATTCATTTTAAAGTAGTCTAAAAAATTAGTCAATTTGCAATTTTTTAGTCACCTCATTTTTAATCAATAAATACAAACAATAATAAAAAAATTTTTCTTGAAATATCTACTGTCAGCTTATTAATAATGGTGACAAAAAAAATTTTCTTGCTTGTGTTTTTTTATAATAGTATTGACTCGCTAAATTAGTCAGAGTATAATACGTTCAACAAAGCAAAATAAAGGTAACAGCCGAATCGAACAACGATAGGCCGGGTTTCCCAGGTTATATTTTACCGGGAAAATCCGGCCTATTTTTGTAGGCGGCTTTGTAATTGATGTAACCTGAAGGAGGGGTGAGGCCAAAACAATTGTGAAAGTAATAACATTCTCAAACTAAAAGAGATGCGCCAACAACATGAATCAAAATGAAGGAGGTGGTACAGCATGCTTAAACTCCTGGCCAGAGCATTCATGGTTCTAACCTGCATTGGATGCGGCTGTTACTGGGCTTATTCCATGGCCACTTTGAAGTTTCTGGCAAAGTAGCTGTGTTTAGTGATCGCAACGGCTGATAACCGGTCAATTGAAAGGAGGGTTTTAAAATATGGGAGCTTTTTTTGAGTGGTTTCATGAACTGTACGCCAGTTCCCCCATTCTGGCAGGGCTGGTTGTTCCGGTTTACATGGCCGCAGTTGGCGTAATATTTGCGCTGGTGGCCGATGTTGCAGTCAGGTTTACCGGTATCCACCTGGGAGACTACAAAAAAGAATACGATGAGATCCTTGAGGAACAGGAGGGCAAAGCCGGGGCGCGCTAATCCGTAAGGCTCACTCTTATCAAATGACTGCTTGTTATTATCAAATGACTGCTTGTTAAAGGACTGCCATAATAAAATAATTAGTTTAATAGAAGCAAGCAACAAAAATTAAAGCTGGAAAATGGAGGTGGAGATAATATATGTTGCACATGCCAATGAGCGGTATTGACATGGCCTGGTGGCCATTGCTGGTAATAGGTTTTACAGTTGGTGTGGTGGGCGGTTATTTCGGCCTCGGCGGGGCCTGGCTGGTTACCCCGGCGCTGAACCTGTTCGGCTTCCCAATGGTGTACGCGGTTGGTACGGATATGGCGCACGTTGCCGGCAAGTCTGTGATATCAACCTTCAGACACTGGCGATTCGGGCATGTCAGCGTAATCATAGCCTTAACCATGGTGGTGGGAACCATGGCGGGCGTGGAGGTGGGCGCCCAAACGCTGATGTTCCTTAACAGCAAGGGTCTGGCCGGACCGGTGGTGCGTTACATCTACATGGTCCTGCTGTTCAGCATGTTCTTCTTCATGCTGAGGGAGTACATTAACGCCAAGAAGACCGAGAAGATTACCGGTAAAGAGGTTAAAGATCTGGTCGGCAACAGGCTGTCCAAATGGATCCAGCAAAACCTCGACGTGTGGCCGGTTATTTACTGCAAAACCGCCCGCATGAAAATCTCTATCTGGGCCCTGTTTTTCCTGGGCATCTTCACCGGTTACGTGGCCGGTATTCTGGGCATCGGCGGCGGCCTGCTGCGGGTTCCCGCCCTGATTTACCTGGTTGGCGTTCCCACCAAGGTGGCCGTGGGCACCGACCTGTTCGAAGTGATGTTCTCGGGCGCATACGGCGGTTTCACATACGGCGCCAGGGGCATGGTGGAACTGATAGCGGCGTCAATCATGCTGTGCGGCGCGGCGGTGGGAGCACAATTCGGCACCATCTGCACCAAGTACGTTTACGGCCTGACCATCCGCCTGGTTTACGCCCTGTGCTGCTTCTTCGCCTTCACCTCGGTGGTGCTGAAGCAGGTTTCGGCCAATTACAGCAATATTTATTCCAAAGGTATAACGGAAGTACTTGCGGCCGAAGGTATTACCGGCAACCAGGCTAAGATCATGATGCAGTATCCCGAGCACATGGAAAAATACATGCTCCAAGTGGCCAACAGGCCGGACTGGTGGCAGGCTTTCCAAACCAGCAACACAATCAACATGGTCGGCTGTGCGGTAATCATGACGGCGGCATGCGGCATCTGCGCCTTCATCATTTACCTGCTGATAGTGGGCATCATGAAGGAGCGGCGTGAAAAGCGCGCCACGGATCAAACGGCGCATAGCGGCGCATAGTTTCCACCAGGCACTTCGGCGGTCAGATACAGCTGCAGGTTGGGGAAGCGGGGCAGGCCCGCTTCCCCGGCAATGACTCTTATTAGGGGGAATATGCATGAAACTGTCCTTCAGGATTAAAACGCCCGCTTGCCCCTCCTGCGGATCAAATGATACAACCACCGGCCGTATGGTCAGGCTTTCCGCGGGATTTGCCATTGGCGTTTTCATTTCCCTGATTATCTACCTGATCGGTTATATTTATCCCCTGGGGCGTATTCTATTACCTTTTACAATGATTTCCGGCATGATTATTTGTGTCATCCCTCCGTTGGGCAGGTATTGCTGCCTGGAATGCGACGCTTACTGGAACCCGGACAACCCCGAACTAGTTTGGAGGACCCGGCCACCAGGACTGTAATTACACCTCCTCTCCCCTATTTATTGGGTGCCTCCGTTAAGGAGGTATTTTTTTGCTCAAATAAATTAAAAACCATCCCTGTTTTTTTAAGCAGGATTTCCAGTCACCAAGGGAGAAAGATACTTAACACAATATTCATTCGTAATATGCCACATACTATGATACTACCTCGCTTAATCATTCCAATTGACAAGTAAGATCATCCCCCCTGTGCAACAAGGAGGTTTCAATATGAACTTGCCAATACGGCTGGCTGAGATCGCCAGAGTTTCGCCCGGTCAGGAAGCGATAGTTTTTCAAAACCGTCGTATGACATACGCACAGTTGGATACCCGGGTGAGCCAATTGGCCGGCGGGATGCGGCAGTTGGGAGTAAAGCCGGGCGACAGGGTCTTGCTGGCCCTGGGCAACTGCCCTGAATTTGTCATTGCCTATTACGCAGTGATCAGAATAAAGGGCATAGTGGTTCCGGTCAGTCCCATTTATACCCTCAACGAAATTGGCGTGATCAGCAAGGACTGCCAACCGGCCTTAGTCATCACAGTCCCGGAACTGCAGCAGACCTTCGGCAAACTAAAGGAAAGCGTCGACATCCCCCATGGAGTGATTGTTAACAGCGGCAATTTGGAAGACGAAACTTTTCTAAGCTTCGAACAGGTGTGTAATAAAGGCGTCAACGCTTTTCCGGAAACCAAATACAGCCGTGAAGACGTGGCCGTGCTTATGTACACCGCCGGTTCCTCACTCAAGCCCAAAGGGGCCATGCTGACCAATTTCAACATGTACAGCAATGCTTTAACTTATTCGCAGTTATGCAGCATGGGGCCGTCCGACCGGTTGCTGCTCACCGCCCCTGTTTATCATATCGGCGCCCAGACAAGCGTTATGAACAACGCCATCGTGGCAGGCGCCACCCTGGTAATCCAGGAAGGCTGGCGGGGAGCCGAGGCACTGCTGAAAATTATTCAGGAAGAAAAGGTCACCTTTTTCTTCGGTACGCCCACCATGTACAAATTCATCGCCGACTTTCCCAACCTGGGAAATTACAATGTCGGTTCACTGCGCATAGCGTTTACGGCCGCGGCCAGTATGCCCGCCGATTTATACGATGAATTCAGAAATAAAACCGGCTTGTACCTGACTGAAGGCTACGGCCTGACGGAGACTTCTCCGGCGGTGACGATGAATTTCATCGAAAAATCCGGCAAGCAGGGCTCTATCGGCACTCCCATCCCCGGAGTGGAAGTGAAGATTTTTGACTACGAAGACCGGGAAGTACCCCGGGGCCAGGTTGGTGAAATCGTGGTTCGCGGCCCCAATGTCATGCTGGGCTATTATAACCGGGAAGAGGAAACCCGCTGGGCGCTGCGCAACGGGTGGTTTCATACCGGCGACCTGGCCTACGCCGACCCCGACGGATACCTGTATATTGTGGACCGCAAAAAAGACGTAATTATCCGCGGCGGGACCAATATCAATCCACGCGAAGTGGAGGACGTTTTATACAGCCACCCCGGCATCTTTGACGTTGCCGTAATTGGAGTGCCCGACGCCGTAATGGGCGAGGAACTGCTGGCCTTTATCATGGTCAGGGAGGGCCGGGAGCTCAGTGACGAGGATATTAAAGAGTTTTGCCGGGGCAAAATAGCCAAGTACAAAATCCCCCGCTACTACCGGTTCGTGTCCAGCCTGCCCAAAACAGCATCCGGCAAACTGATGCGCAAGGAATTGCAAACCTGGATCAGCAAATAAACAAGAGCCCGCCGGTTTTTTTAGCCGGCGGGCTTTACGTTTTCTCAAAAAAAGCGTTTTATTTCCTTTGCCCGCTACAATCCCGCGCCGGTTAACCCGTTCAATTTTATTGTGAAAAATATTACAAAACCTATTGACATTGTGGTGCCCATATTTATAATCTATAGTTAAGGAAGCGGTATCCCAAATGAGCCGCCGAGGAACTTGCGGCAAAGCAAACCGACGGAATTGCGACTGGAGGTGGTATACGGAGGAAAAGAGGGGGAAAATTTTTGTCACTTAGTTAGTGAAATATTTCACCTACTCCGAGGGCCAAATACTGAACATAGCTATTATTATAGATTGAGGTATTTGTCATTACAGGTTGGGCCCGGCCCTGGGAGTATTACCCAACGCCACGGAAAAGGAGGACAGTTAAGCGATATCCGTCTTACCACAAAAAAACAGATAAATAATTAACCGACTGTTCTTAGGTTTTATACAGATCAAGATAAAGAGAAAAGATGATCGAGACCTATTAGGGGGTGTAATTATGAAAATCGGCGCCAACACCCGACTGCTGTATGAGGCCATGATGGCCGGCAGCAGATGGTACGGCAACTGGCAGATTGAAAATAGCAGGTTTATCCTGGAGAAGCGCAGGAAATTATTATTTGTTATGTTGATACCGCTGATGTTGTTCGCCGGGCTGGAGCTGGCCAATGCCGCCGAACTGCCCCAGATTATCGGCGGCAAGGAAGCTTACGCGCCGTCCTTCGCCACAGTACAGATGTTTTCAATTTCCATACTCATCGGCGTAATTGCCGGTTTGCTCACCGGCTGCATCGGCGCCGGCGGCGGGTTTATCCTCACACCGGCCCTGATGAGCGTCGGCGTCAAAGGAATCATGGCGGTAGGTACCGACATGTTCCATATCTTTGCCAAGGCCATCATGGGCGCCACCATCCACCGCAAAATGGGCAACGTCAATGTCGGTTTGGCAGCCGTGTTTGTAATCGGTTCCCTGACCGGAGCCACCGTGGGAGGCATGGTCCAGCGGGGTATCTACGAGTCGAACCCGTCACTGAGCGATGCCTTTATCGGCTCGGTTTATGTAGTCATTCTCGGGTTTATCGGCTTCTTCACCCTGTACGACTTCCTGGCGGCCCGGAAAAAAACAGCCGGCGGCGAGACCGAGAGCAGCGGTGACTTGACCAACATAGCCAAAAAGATGCAGGGCATTAAGGCTCCTCCTTACGTTAGCTTTGACAAGGATCTGGTGCCGGGGGGCCGGAAGCTGTCCGTTTATCCGATTATCATCACCGGATTTGTGGTCGGCTTTATCGCAGCCATTATGGGTATCGGCGGCGGGTTTGTATTCTTCCCCACCTTCGTTTACCTGCTGGGGGTTTCCACCTTTACAACGGTGGGCACCGACATTTTCCAGATTATTTTCACCGCCGGCTACTCATCCATCTCTCAGTACGCGGTATACGGGTTTGTCTTCTACACGCTGGCCATGGGCCTGCTGCTTGGTTCTCTGATCGGCATTCAGGTTGGCGCCATGACCACCAAGATTGTGCCCGGCATTATGATCAAGGGTTTTTTTGCCACCACCGTGCTGGCCGGCTTTGTCAACCGCGTGTTCGCCCTGCCGGGTTCCCTGTCCAAAGCCGGTTACATGCAATTGGCGCCAACCACGGGTAAAATCCTGGACGCTCTGAGCTTTTACGTTTTCTTTATCATCGTTGGCGTATTCGCCGTCTGGGTAATTTACTCGTTCCTCGCCGGGCTGGGCAGAATCCGGGCCGGCGAAATAGACCACTCCGCCGGCGCGGGACACTGATTAAGGAGGTGAGCTTAATGCCCATCATAATGAATAAAGGTATGTTTTTCAAAGGTCTGGTTTCCCTGATCCTCTTCCTGTCCCTGCTGATACCGCTTTTTTCACCGGTGTTCAACGGCCAGACGGGAATGCAATATGCCGATGATCTGTTCAACTCCCTGTCCAAAGGGTCGGCATATTATATCCCTGAGGTTGCCGAAGATGCTAAAAGCTTACAGGGCAAGAGCCTGGACACGACCATTAAAGTCAATGACCCTGCTCATACCGAACTTACGGCAAAACTCTTTGAGGGAGCCGGCGCCCAAGTCGCCGTGAACGGTAACGAGGTACAGGTCAAGGGAGACCTGGGCGCCATAGTTCAGGCGGCCGTTATAGACGCGGACAATTTGTTCACGGAACAGGAAGCGGCCATCCAGACCAGGTACGGGGAAGATGCCAGGCTGGTGCTCTATACCTGGTATAATACCTTCTCGCAAATGGAAAAGAATTTGCTGCATGACGGCTATACCGAGGAATCACTGTTCCTCAAGAAGGTTTCCGTCAGGGCCCTGGAGCCGTCCTATAACTTCGCCGGGATTACAGCGGCAAAAGTCAGCGAGCGGGCCGGCATCACCATCTTCCTGTTCGCCTTCTACGTCTTTTACACAGTATGGTATGGATTCAGTATCATGTTCCTTTTCGAGGGTCTGGGCATTACCGCCTCGAAGGCCAAACACGCGTAAAATCTCCGTCACAAAAGGCCGGTGGCTCCTTCGCGGGAACCACCGGCCTTTTGCTGTACCCCCTGGGTAAATGGTAGGGGCGCCCCTACATCTTTATATTACCCGCAGGTCCCGATACAGACCGAGGGCGGTTAAAATATCTTCCTGCACCGGCGACAGGCTGGTCACGGTTTTAAATTCCCGGTCGTCCAATTCATTGATCGCCACTTTAATATCTTCGAGTAAACTGATAGTTTGCCTGATATCCAGGTTCAAACCGGCCTGACGGACCATCCTTTCGATCAGTTTTTCCATCATCAGCCCTAAAACGCAGATAAACAGGTTGGCGGAAATTTTAAGTTCGGCGTAAAGGATGTTTTGCCAGGGTTCAAAGTTTTTGATTTCCCCGAATGAGTCACCGATCACCGACAGGTTGGTGTAAGCTTTGACTATTTCCCCGGCCTGTAAAAACTCGTTGTTTGTTTCCAGCAGAAACGAACCGGCCAATCCGCTTTCACGCATAATTAAACCGTCCCGGCGCCGGTAAGTCAATTCCCGGGCAGCTTCGTTGTAACGCCAATCAAAGTATTTACGGAAGTGGTTATCTTTTAATAGCGGAATATTCCTGGCCTTCAGGTTCCGCTTTTCGCCCATGGTGTTCTGAAGTTCTTTCAGCTCATTTTCAATATCGTCAAGCCGCGCCTGCAGCAATTCCCGGGTTTGTTCGGCGACCCCGGGGTTATAGCACAACATGTACCGCTTGGCGTCTTCATTTCTTAATTCCTTGAACCACAAGTCTTGATCCGCTTGCTGAAAACTCTCCCGGTAATTATCCAGCTCACCGGCAATCAGATCCTTCTCCAATTCCGTCATGTGCTTACGTCCGATAATGTAATCGTATCCTTGCGCCACCAGCACTTCCAGGCCCGGGTTGTCCAGTACGCTGCGGTCACCCACAAAAACGCACTTGTCAATCCCGAAAGAATTCTTCAGGTGGTCGAGGATATTTCTGTATTCCCATTCTTCGGCAATCTCACGCAGCATGTTATGCCCCAGCGGCACGCCGTCCCTGCTGACCAGGATGCCGAAATTAACCCTTTGCAGCTCTTCGGATTCACCAAGCACATATTTACCGTAGGAAGTCAGATTCAGCTCTTCGCGGGGGGCGGGTTCAATGGTCCCCGTCGTCAGCCGGCAAAAAGCCAAATTAGTGTTAATCTTTGTTAACTTAAGCAGATTAGCATAGATATTTTCTTCCAGCTCTTCTTTATATTCGGCGACAACATCCAAGGCGCGATAAAAATGATGCGGCAGCAATTCCATTCCCTCGAGAGCCGGCATATAAAGACAGTGATACCAATCGCTGATAGCCTGTTTATGCAGGGGTTGAATAATCTGGTTGATGGCCATCAGTTCAACCAAAAGCGGGACATTGATACCGTCCTCCTGCTCCAAACCGGCAACTTCGTTAATTATCCGCTCAACATCGAGCAGCTCCCAAACCTTATGAATAGCCAGCACTTCACCATAACGCAAGGTTTTTTGCGCTTCCAACCGGTTTGCCTGGCCGGGTAAGCCGCAAATCTTTGACAAGCCCGTAATCAGACCGTTAACCTTATCCGGCGTGAGCTTATCCAGACTGCCAAGATTGGCTATCACCCGCTGTTTTACTTTGTTCCCTTCCCTGTAGTTTTCAATCAGCTTGAGATAGGTGTACTCCTTACCGTTGCTTTTACTGGTTACTTTGCGAAAAAACATAAATATCACCACCCTTGACAATAAGATTTTGCAGTCGGTTTATAAAACTTATCTCTCTATTTTTCTTTTGCCGGACGCTTTTTCTTTTGTCAGACGCTTTAAACACTACTTTTTTCCCGCGGCATCACTGCATGTACTATAATTCACTAATTATTTTTTTAATCAACTACTGCTACAAATTATATCATATTTTAACCGGTTGTGCAATTTTTACGGTCCCCGGCAGGGATAAAAGTTCAGCCGGCCGGCCGTTTTTTGATACTTTAGGAAAGCTGGCCATATATATGGCCAGCGCTAAGGATTGAAGTACTGAAAAGCGCGCGCTGAGGGAACTGAATGAGCGCGCTTTTCTTGCGGAGAAATTTTACCTTTTGTTTTGTCACCTGGTTTGCTTACCAAATGCCGATGGCCAGCCACCACAGCCCCGCCAGTCCAAAAATGGACAAAACCAGGGAGATCAGGAAAAGGATACTGCCGGCCTTTAAAAAATCCGAGGGCTTTAAAAAACCGGGTCCGTAGACAATGGCGTTGGCGGGAGTGGCAATGACCAGCAAATAGGAAAAAGCGGCGCCCAGGGAAGTGGCCACTCCAATGGCCAGGGGCGATGTGCCGGCCAGTTCCGCCACTTTAATAAAAACCGGCCCCAGCATGGCCACGGCGGGACCGTCAGCCATGGTATTGGTTACCAAAGAGGTTATTGTAGTGGTGGTCGCCAGAAGGGGCAGCCCCCTGGTTACTTCCAGGGCTGTGGCGGCATATAAAATTTTTTGCGCCAACCAGGCGGCGGCCCCGGTGGAAGCCAGCATTTTACCCATGGATATGGCCCCGGCGTAGAGGACAACAACACCCCACTGGGTTTTTTGCTGCAGATAATTCCAATCCACCAGCCTTAAAATGACAGCCAGGATTATCCCCAGCATGGCGATATTACCCACCCCGAACTGGCGGCTGAATAAAACCCAACCCACAACCACACCCGCAAATATCGCCAGGGCCATCTTGGCCTGCCTGGTCATCGGTCCGTCCGCGTTCAATTCCTGTTGTATTCTTTCCAGAACTTCCTTTAAATCACCAACTTCAGGTTTAAAGAGTTTTAATAACCAGTAAGTAACGATGGGAATTAACACCAGGGTCAAAGGCAGCGCCATAATCATCCACTGCCCGTAACTGACAGAAATATCAATACCGCTCAAAAAGCTGAGCATCAGCGCATTACGGGCGCCGCCGGACGGAGTGGCCATGCCGCCGATAATTACTCCGTAGGCAATGGTCAGCATCATCAATTTCCCCAGCCTGGGCACTTTTTTGATGCCGCCGCTTAAAGAGACAATCCCCACCCCGATGGGAAACATAATCGTTACCGTGGCATGTTCGGTGATGAAGGCCGCGCTTAAAGCACAAAAAGCCACCATACCCAAAACAACCCGGTCAATCCGGGTGCCCGATATCCTGAGCATATGCAGAGCCACTTTATTATGGATGTTATATTTTACCAGCATGGCGCCAAGCATCAGCACGCCCATGATAAAAACCACGGCATCGTCCATGAAAGTACGGGGCACATCCTGAAAATTGTGTATCCCCATCACCACCTGGTAAACGCCGATAATCATGGCGGTAACCGGCAAGGGAACCGCCTCGGTTAAAAAGCAGATGACGATGAAGATCCAAAGACCGATGGCATATTTGCCGTCACTCGACAGCCCGCCGGGAGTCGGCATGGAGATGATCGCCGCGTAGACAACAAAACCAAACAGCAGCCATTTCCGGTCTTTAAAAAAATCCGCCAGCTGCCGTTTAAATCCGCCGCTCTCCGGCGGGCCGCCGGGAGCCGGCAACTTAAACCCCGGGTGCTTGTCTTTGTTTTTATAATTTTGCAAATCAAAAAATCTTCTCTTGCTCACATATTCACCCGCTTAAAACACATAAGTGAAATAGTTAACTAAAAATAATTATCTTTATATTGTACCTTAATTTAAGCAAAAAAACATCTAAATATATAAACCCGGCGCCGGTAAACCTAAAACAAAAAAAATGATTGATTCTTTTAAATAATTCTTTTATTATTATAAATATATAAATTTAATTTATTATTTTTAATAAAATTAACTTATTAAATAGTTCCGGTTTTAATTAATTTTTTTTATGGCAGGTGAACTTCCATTACTCTCCACGATGTAATCCGGATTTTAGACGCCGAAGTCATCAGCGGCCGGGATATGCTGGATATCGACATCAACTCGGGCTTCGGCTGTGACTTAATCAGTGACTCCCTTTGTTTTTCAAGGCCCGGATGCCTTTTGCTCACCGGATTGACCAATATTCAGATCATCCGGGTGGCGGACATGATTGAAGCCAGGGCCATCCTTTTCGTGCGCGGCAAACGGCCGGGGGATGACATAATCCGGTTGGCGGAGGAAAAAAGCTTACCGCTCCTGGTTTGCAAACGATTCCTTTTTGAAAGCTGCGGTTTGCTGTATCAGCATGGTCTGCGCAGTTGTTAACTGCTTGCCGGGGGTATTGAGTGATGAAAATGGAGTTTGACATCCGGGGTATGGACTTTACCCGGGCCGGAGAAGCATCCGCCAGGATTAAAAAAGCGCTCCAGATGGTGGGTATGAAAGTTGAAACAATCAAAAAAACCGTTATTGTCGCTTATGAAGCCGAGCTGAATGTTGTCATCCACGCCAGGCAGGGCACCATGAAAGTCCGCGTATGCCCCGACCGGGTGGAATTAACGGTAGTTGACGAGGGACCCGGAATACCGGACATTTCCCTGGCCTTGCAGGAAGGCTACTCCACCGCTCCGCCCCATATTCGCGAGATGGGATTTGGAGCGGGCATGGGCCTGCCAAACATCAAGCGTTGTTCCGACGAGTTGGAAATCGAATCCGAAGTCGGGACGGGCACTATACTTAAAGCAGTTATTATTAATCATCCAGATGGTGATTCAAATGTCTGAGTTCATTCATTCCGTTAAACTGGACCGCGAAAAATGCAAAGGCTGCACCAACTGCATCAAGCACTGCCCCACCGAAGCCATCCGGGTCCGGGAAGGCCGGGCGATAATTATCGAGGAAATCTGCATCGACTGCGGGGAGTGTATCCGTATCTGTCCCAACCGGGCCAAACTGGCCATCACCGATCCACTGGAGCGGCTGCATGATTACCGGCATACCATCGCCCTGCCGGCGCCGTCACTTTATGCCCAGTTCAGCGCGGGAATTATGCCCCGGCATATCATCAGCGCCCTGCTGGCCCTGGGCTTTAGCGATGTCTTCGAGGTGGCCGTGGGAGCGGAAGCCGTCTCCTTGTTTCTAAATGATTTTCTGAATCAAAGACCGCACCCCAAACCCATGATTTCCTCCGCCTGCCCGGCGGTAGTCCGGTTGATGCAAGTGCGTTTTCCCAGTTTGCTGGATCAGATTGTGCCCGTGGACACCCCCATGGAAATAGCCGCGCGCATGGCCAGGGAGCGGGCCGCCGGCGAACATGGTTTAAAGGATGAAGATATCGGCGTGTTTTTTGTCACTCCGTGCCCGGCCAAGGTAACGGCGGTAAAACAGCCCTTTGGCAACCGTTCTTACGTGGACGGAACAATCTCCATGGTCTCCATTTACGGCGAACTGCTGAGCCGTCTGGATGCGCCGGCGATTTCCCCGGCCCGGCGCCTGTCAACGGCCCGGGGCGTGGGCTGGGGCAAAACAGGCGGCGAGAATCGCGCCATCAAGGGCCGCTCGCTGCTGGCGGTGGACGGCATCCATAACGTGATCAACCTGCTGGAGGAAATTGAGCGGGGCGGCCTGCAGGATATCGACTACATTGAGGCCCAGGCCTGCACCGGAGGCTGTATCGGAGGTCCCCTGGTGCCCCAGAACCCGTATGTCTCCCGTGTGCGTATGGAAAACCTGCTCAAGGAACTGGCCGCTGCTGAGGAAAATGAACTCCCGGCCTTTCCGGAGGATCCCGCATATTACATGCTGCCGAACAATATCACCCCGCGACCGGTGCACAAACTCAGCGATAACATCGACGAGGCCATCAGCATGCTGGAGGCGGTGGAGAACATTGCCGCCGATCTGCCGGGCCTGGACTGCGGTTCCTGCGGCTCACCCACCTGCCGCGCCCTGGCCGAGGATATTGTCCGCGGCTTCGCCGAGACATCATACTGCGTATTCAAACTGCGGGAAAAACTGCAGCTTTTGGCCAGGGAGATCGTGGACCTTTCATTATTGCAGCCCCCGGCCATGGGCAGGGAAAGAGGCAAGGAGGAATTTAAAAAATGATCGGGTGGGATAAGATTATATCCTCTTTGGATTTGATTTTGTTTACCTCTCCCGCGACATTGAACCGTGAAATCAGGGGCGTTTATTGCGGCGACCTGCTCAGCGACGTACTGGCTCACGCCTCTCCCGGCGATATCTGGATTACCATTCACCGGCACCGCAACATTATCGCAGTGGCCTCACTGGTCAACCTGAGCGGCATTATCATCACCCGCAGCCGGGAACCCGAGTCCGATACCCTGGATACCGCAATCAAAGAAGGACTGCCGGTTTTTTCCACGCCCTATAACAATTACGAAACGGCAGGAAAGCTGTACAAAATACTCCAGAGTTACCAGCCTTCGAAATAATAGAATTTTTTAAATATTTTTTCCCAACTCACACAATCAAGGAGGTAGATATCATGTCTGGTGGATGCGCTTGCCGTTCCCAACTGACCCCGGAGCTGCTGGCCGGGGTGGACAAACTGCTGGAACCGCACAAAGGCCGTGCGGGGAACCTGATCCAGGTACTGCACAAAACCCAAAACAAAGTCGGTTACCTGCCGCGGGAAATCCAGACGCGGGTGGCCGAAAGTCTTGACGTGCCTTTAGCCAAAGTTTACGGGGTGGTATCTTTTTATTCCTTTTTTACAACCCGGCCCAAGGGCAGGCATACGATCAATGTTTGTACCGGAACAGCCTGTTACGTGCGGGGAGCCAGCCAGCTACTGGACCAGTTGACTGAAGACATTAAAGTGAAACCGGGCGCAACCAGCGACGACGGGCAGTTTTCCCTCGGGGTGGTCCGTTGTCTGGGCGCCTGCGGGCTGGGGCCGGTGGTCACGGTGGATGACAACGTATACGGCCGCGTACATAAAGCCAGGCTGGCCGACATCATGTCCAAATACGCAAGCGAGTAACCGGTATGGAAGACCTGGCCCAGCACATCCTTGACCTGGCCGTCAATTCCCTGGAAGCGAAAGCAAATAGCATTGAAATTAACATAGCGGAAGACACCGCCGGGAACATAATGGAGTTTTCCATCCGGGATAACGGCCGGGGGATAAAAAACAGTGCACTGCCAAAGGTAATGGATCCTTTCTATACGACCAAAAAACAGAAACATATCGGCCTGGGCGTGCCGCTGCTGGACGAAGCGGTGCAAAGATGCGGCGGCACACTTGAAATCAGGGCCCTCCCCCGACGGGGTACCATGGTCAGGGCCGCATTTCCCCGCAATCACCTGGACCGTGCTCCCCTGGGGGATATTGCGGGTACGTTGATTAGCCTGTTAACCGGTCGCGATGATCTGCACTTGAAGTATACCCACCGGTATAACGGCCTGGTTTTTTCCATGGATACCGCTGAAGTTAAAATCGCCCTGGGCATCGATTCCCTGCAAGCGCCGGCCATACTGCTGCTGCTGGAGGAGCACCTGAATAACAAGATTACCGAATTAAGGAGGGAAACGGGTGAAAAGTTTGGACGAACTGGATAAGCTGCGCGAAAAATTACAACAGGATATGCAGGTCAGGCAGGCTGAACACGACGTTACGGTTACGGTGAGCATGGGCACCTGCGGCATCGCGGCCGGCGCGCGGGAAGTGGTGAAGGCTATGCTGGATGAATTAAAGGACCAGGGACTGAGCAATGTGGCGCTGACCCAAACCAGCTGCGCCGGACTCTGCAGGTACGAACCCCTGGTTGAAGTCATCAGGGGCGATGAAAAAACCACTTACGTCCATGTGGACGGGAGCAAAGCCAGGGAAATCATCAAAAAACACCTGGTGGCCGGAAAAATAGTCACGGAATGGACTGCTCCGGAAGAATAAAGGATTAAGGAGATGGACAGGCAATGGAGATGTACAGATCCCACGTGCTGGTTTGTGCCGGAGCAGGGTGCATATCCTCGGACTGCAAGTCGGTGCAGCAGGCGCTTTACGATAATATAGACAAGTACGGGCTGAGCCGGGAAGTCAAGGTTGTGGAAACCGGCTGTATGGGTCCGTGCGATCTGGGCCCGGTGGTAATGGTTTTTCCGGACGGCGTATTTTACCGCCGGTTAAAAGAGGCAGACGCGGCTGAGATTGTCGGCGAGCACCTGCTCAAAGGAAAAGTGGTGCCCCGGTTGCTCCAGCAAACCAATGGCGGCCGGGATCAGGCCGTCAGTTTCAGCCAACTGGAATTCTTCCGCCGCCAGACCCGTATCGCCCTGCGCAACACCGGTCTGATTAACCCTGAATCGGTGGAAGAATACATCGCCCGGGACGGGTATCGCGCCCTGGGGAAGGCGCTGTCGCAGATGTCGCCGGAACAGGTGGTGCAAACCGTCAAGGAGTCGGGCCTGCGGGGCCGCGGCGGGGCCGGATTCCCCACCGGACTGAAGTGGGAGTTTACCGCCCGGGCCGCCGGGCACCCCAAGTACGTGGTGTGCAACGCCGACGAGGGAGACCCCGGCGCCTTCATGGACCGCAGCATTTTGGAAGGCGACCCCCACTCGGTGTTGGAAGCCATGGCTATCTGCGGCTACTCCATCGGCGCCCCCCACGGGTATATATATGTACGGGCGGAATACCCGCTGGCCGTGGAAAGACTGGAGAAAGCACTGGCCAAGGCCCGGGAATACGGCCTGTTGGGAGATCATATATTCGGTACTGATTTTTCCTTTAATATTGAAATCAGGGTGGGCGCCGGCGCCTTCGTATGCGGCGAGGAAACCGCCTTGCTGGCCTCCATTGAAGGCCGGCGCGGCGAACCGCGACCCAAACCGCCCTTTCCGGCCCAGGCCGGGCTGTGGGGCAAGCCTACTGTAATCAACAACGTGGAAACCCTGGCCAACATAGCACCCATTATACTCAACGGAGCAGAGTGGTATGCTTCCGTCGGCACCGAAAAAAGCAAAGGGACCAAAGTATTCGCTCTGGCCGGCAAAATAAACAATACCGGCCTGGTGGAAGTACCTATGGGCACCCCTTTAAGGGAAATAATTTATGATATCGGCGGGGGCATCCCCGGCGGCAAGAAGTTTAAAGCAGTGCAAACCGGCGGCCCTTCCGGCGGGTGCATTCCGGCGGCTCACCTGGACACCCCGGTTGATTACGAATCCCTGACCGGACTGGGCACCATTATGGGTTCCGGCGGCATGATCATCGTGGACGAAGACACCTGTATGGTGGACCTGGCCAAGTTCTTCCTGGAATTCGTACAGGAAGAATCCTGCGGCAAGTGCGCCCCCTGCCGCATCGGCACCAAGCGCATGCTGGAGATCATGGAGCGCATCACCTCCGGGCATGGGCAGGAGGGCGATATCGAGCTGCTGGAGGAACTCAGCAGCGGCATCAAGACATCGGCCCTGTGCGGGCTGGGCCAAACGGCTCCCAACCCGGTGCTTAGCACCCTGCGCTATTTCCGCCACGAATACGAAGCCCACATCAGGGACAAGAAATGTCCCGCCGGCGCCTGCCAGGCGCTGGTGACATACTCCATCGACGCCGTTTCCTGTACGGGCTGCGGGTTATGCAGCAAGGTATGCCCGGCCGGCGCCATTACCGGGGAAAAGAAAAAACCCCACCACATCGATGCCGGGTTATGCATTAAATGCGGCACCTGTAAGCAGAAGTGCAAGTTTGACGCTGTCATCACCGTTTAATATAAATGGAGGTATGAAGCAGCTATAAAATACTTGAGATAATTGTATAAAAGGTAATAAACTCATTGACACCAAACATATGTTCTATTATGATCATAGCAGGAGTTGGTGTTAATGGAAAAACTATTAACCTCTTACCAGGTAGAAAAAAAATTATTAAATGTTAAGCTGGAGGTGGCTGCCGGTGAAAACGACAGTTAGAGGCATAATCCTTCAGCTTGACAAAGAACAAAAATCATATCTCGACAACCTTATGGAACGCTACTGTGCGGCAGTGCGCTGGTCATTTAAAAGACTTTTGGACGGGTGGAAAGTACAGCACACCAGACTGGCTGTCCAGGGGAGATTTAACCTCAATTCCCGGCAGTCCAACGACGCAGTATACGAGGCCCAAAGCACTATCAAAAGCCAACATGAATTAGTCAAACTACATTACGAAAACGCCAAAGCAAAGGTAGAGTTCACCAAAAAACGTATAGCCAAAGCCAAATCGCCTGCCAAGATCATAAAACTACAAAAGCGGCTGGACAAAGAGCAGCGCAAACTGGCCAAATGGCAATGTTACCAGGAAACAAACACCTTTCCACCTGTAGTTTTCGGC
>Ga0209164_1000492_pt1 | contig 91638 bp, 60 predicted proteins | sample MTBNYHSulfiMetaG_FD_187458 | JGI IMG/M metagenome (GOLD analysis project Ga0209164, IMG submission 187458) | Enrichment culture microbial communities from rom New York Harbor, USA that are MTBE-degrading - MTBE-NYH (New York Harbor Sulfidogenic)... | ecosystem: Environmental > Aquatic > Marine >... | reverse complement strand
AAATAGCGCCGGCCCAGCCTGCTGGCTATACGGCAACCGGGAATTTCGGCGGCTGGCGATATCGCTCGCTGTTCTCTGATTCGCCCCCTCGCCGTTTCGCACCCTCGCCCCCTCGCCGCAACGGTGCCAGGCTCTGTCACAGAAAGGTGTCAGGCGGAAAGGAAGAAGGCTGAAGGATGAAGATCCGTCGATGGTCCGGAAAATACTACGCGCGGCCTCCTGCGATACGCGGAGCACGGAGCGGTGGTGGGCAGGCAAGCGAGCGCATTGGGGAACCGCCGCCCGGCAGACGACGGCTACGTTCGCGGATCCCTTCCTCGCCGTTTCGCCCCGTCGCCCCGTCGCCGATTCGGCAATGGTGCCAGGCTCTGTCACAGAAAGGTCACAGTTAATAGCTAACCGATCGCTGGCAATCATCCATTGGGGTAAGTCGACCGTGTATCGCCGCCCCCTACCGCCATGACATCCCTTATCTGCTCGTTGTTCGAGACCGTGGCGCCCGTTCAGGTGCGTATGTGGGTCGACAGAAAAACTCCGATGGAGCTGAAAAACACATTGGGCGCCCAGGCGGCGAGCAGGGGAGACAACATCCCGTTCGCGCCCAGAGCCGAGAAGAAATTCAGGACAATCCAGTAGAGAAAGGCGATGATGAGACAGAGGCCGATGCCGTAGAGAGCGCCCTTCTTGCCCATGCGGAACGCGAAGGGGAAACCGAGCAGAATCATGATCAGCGCGGTCACCGGATAGGCGATTTTCCGGTGGAGGTCCATTTCCAGGCTAAGTGTCTGGAATCCGGCCCGTTCAAGCCGCCGAATATGTTCCTGTAACTCCAGGAAGGACATCTTGTCGGCCCGCCTCACCTCCACGGCAAAATAACCGGGCGGCTCCACAATGTCGGCGAAGGTCCCGGCAAAAGGGAGCAGGGCCGCGTTTTCGCCCCCAAAACGCCGCTCCCAGCCGTCGAACAGCCGCCATTGTCCTTCCGTGGGCTGCCACTCGGCCCGGGCGGCGGTGATGATGGATTTCAGCCGGCCCGACGGCAGGTCCGTCCGGTACACCCGCACGTCATGCATGGTCTGGCGGGCACGATCGAAATAGTTGAAATGATAGACGGTATCTTCCTCGTTGATAAACCAGTTGGACTCCAGGACCGCCCGGGCAGCCCGTTGCTTCCCGGTGCGTAGCTCGTAGTGGAGGTTGTCATAGTGCTGGTTGGTGTACGGAAGCACATTCTCCTGGAAAAAGAAGACCATCACCGTCAGCAGCAGAACCAGCCCAGCCACCGGCAGAATCAGCCGGTACAGGCTGAGACCCGATGCCTTGAACGCAACGATCTGGCTGGTCTTTTCCAGGTTGCCGATACTGATGAGCAGGGCCAGCAGGATGCAGACCGGAAACACCTGCATGAGAAAGGACGGCGTGGCAAAGACGAAATACAAGCCGACCTTCCACCAAGCCGCGCCGTACTTGAGAATTTCATCGATATACTCCATCAGCCGAAACAGGGTGAAGAGGAGAATGGCACCGGCGACGATCAGGCCCAGTACCCGCGAAAACTCCCGCAGCATGAAACGGTCAATGGTGAGGAGACCGCTCGGCGATGACAGCCGGCGCCGGGATCCGGCCTGCGTCAGGAACGCGCCGTATTTCCGTCGGAGACGGCCCAACCGGGAAAACAGCGCCACCAGCCGGTCGCGCAACCGCCGCCAGGCGGAGCGCTGCCAGGCGCGCCAGTCGGTGTTGGCCCAATACAGCAGCACCAAACCCAGTCCGGTCAGCAGGATATTGGCCGACCAGATGCTGTACCGGATCGGCAGCAACGCAAAGTGCTCACTCAGTTTCCACGAATAGGCGAACAGCAGGTAGTAGGTCGCCACCACCACGATGGCCACGGTAAAGCCCACCGCCCGGCCTCCCCGGCGCACCATGAGGCCCAGGGGCAAGCCGATCAGCCCGAACACCAGACAGGCCATGGGCAGACTCAGCCGCGTGTAGTACTCGCGCTTCAGCCAGGCATGATCATATTTCTGGCCTGGTTGTTCGGGAAAAGTGAGGGCGAACCGGATTTCGGCCATGGTCATCTCTTCCGGACGCAGCGGACTGGCGACCTGCCACTCCTCGAGACTGGTCAAGGGGAGAATGGTGTGCCCGAAACGGGTTACCGCGTCCCGGCGGGGCAACCGTCGCGTACTGTGATAACTGATCCCGTCCGTCAGCTCCACCTCAAACCGCTTGGGGTCCGACTGGAAGAGGAGTCGCCCGCGGCTGGCCAGATACACGGTCTGCTCATCAGCGCCGGCCCCATCCACAAAAAACACTCCGGCCCATTCGTTGGCCGGGGGGCGGATGTCCTTCACGAACAAAAGAAAACCGGAGGCCTTGTTGTAGAATTCCCGCGGCCGGATCTCCCCGGTCAGCTGGGTCATGGCCAGTTCACCCCGCAAGTTCCGCAGATAGCGATTGGCCGAGGGGCACACCGTGGTCGTCAGCCACAGGCTCAGGGCGGCGCACAAGCCGGCCAGCAGCAAAACTGGCCGCAGCAGCCGGATCACCGAGATGCCGCCGGCCTTCAGGGCGGCGATCTCCTGGTCGGCGCCCAGCCGGCTGAAACAGGCCACGGTCCCCACCAGAACGGCGATGGGAATAGTCAGGTAGAGCACGTTGGCCAGAATAATGCCCACCACCGTCACGAAGGCGCCCACGGAGATCCCGGGGGTGATGAGAAACGAAGCCAGACGGTAAAATTCCCGGGCGAAGGCGAAAAAGGTCAACACCGCCAACGCCAGAAACGCTGTCGGGATCCACTCCTGAAAGATGAGTTTGCGACGGATATGCAAGGGGTCCCCGATTCCGCCTCACTCCAGGAAGCGGCCGTAGTATGGATAGCGGGCAGGATCCTCACCGGCGGGGATATACTTCCAACGCTTGTACATCCAGTTCCAGTAACCCGGAAAGCGAAGGATCTCCCGCTCCAGATCCGCCAGGCAGTGCCGGGTGACGGGCCAGTCCCCGTCGCCCGCGGCCGGGTCCGCCGGCGAGATGGGGCGGCCGCCGTAGGCGAGGTACCGGCCGTCGGGCAGGATGCGGCTGTAAAGCGGCACTACCGTCGCCCCCGTTTTCTCCACCAGCGCTTCCAGCACCGGCGTGACCGGGACCGGCCGCTGAAAGAAATCGAGGAACACGCCACCCTGGCGGGGCAGGACGTTCTGATCGATGAGGATGGCCACCCGTTCGCCGGACCGCAACACCCGGATCATGGCACGCACAGCCCCTTTCTGGGGAATGACCCGTTGTCCGGTCAGGACCCGGATCCGGTTCAGCATCCGGTCCAGGGCCGGGTTGCGCATGGGCGCCACCACGCTGGCCGGGGCACAACCACGCACGGCCGTGCCCAACCCCAGGACCTCCCAGTTGCCGAAATGGCCGGGCACGGCGATGACCGGCCGATTCTCAAAATAGGGATTGAATGAAGGGTCGAACACCACCCATGTTTCGATGCGGCGGATGGTCCACCGCGAGAACCAGAACAGGTCGAGAACCACCATGATGAAGGAGTACAGGGCGTCCCGGACGATGCGGCGCCGCTCCTCCGCGGGGCGTTCGGCACCGAAAACCAGGGCCAGATTGGCCATGCTGCGGTCCCGATAGCGCCTGGAGAAACGCAGGGCGCCGGCCGCCAGCCCCCGGGCAAGGGTTAGCACGGCCCGGCGGGGCAGGAGCGGAATAATCCCCAGAGCCACCCTCACCAGGATGGTTTCACCCACATTCCGCATGCCGTACGATTTCGCCATCTGCCTCCTCTTGCGCGGCTGCCGCCAGGGCGGTATTGTATACTGGCGCGGTCGGGGCAGACAATGGTTTTCTCCCCCGGCTTGCGGGCACTACTCGGGCCGGTTGTGGTGGATCCGGTAACGGGCGTAGAGGTTCAGCCCCCGGCACAAGCGTTCCAGCCGGCGAACCTCGCCCGGGTATTCCGGCCCCAGATCCCGCAGGGGCGCCTCCGAACGGTAGGCCATCAACCGGCGGCCCCTTTCAGGGCTCAGGGTCAGATAGAAGCGTGGCGTCAGCAAGCCGATATACTGCCAGTGGTCGATGGGAACGAACTGCCGGTCCGGCGATTCCACGGCCAGGATATCCCGGCCCAGGGTTTCATTGACATACGGGACGCCGGCCAGGGAAAGCAGCGTCGGCAGCAGGTCCGGCGACCCCATGAGGCGCTCCTCCACCCGGCCCGGTCCCAGCAGGCGCGGCGCGTGAATGATCATGGGCACGTGGTGGCTGGTCAGGCCGAGCTGCTCAAAAGGCGTATCGACGGTGGACGGTGAGCCGTGATCGCCGTACAGACAGAACAGCGTGTTGTCGTAATAGGGTGCCGTGCGGGCCAGCCGGAAGAACTCCCCCACGGCGTAGTCCAGCCAGCGCAGGCCGTTGACGGCCGCGGCCGAATCGAAACCGGCTTGCCGCGCCGCCGCCTCGTCGATGGTCAGCTCCCGGAAATCGCCGCGATCCTCGGGGATGGTGTAGGGCCGGTGATTGCCCGCCGTCTGGATAAAGGCGAAGAAGGGTTGCGGCTGGCGGGCCAGCACCCGGTGGGCCTCCCGGACCAGATCCAGGTCGGACACACCCCAGACATCCATATGGGGCGCATCGTAGTCGCGCTCCTCGTAGATCCGCAAACCGGGCACGCTCTGGCTCAGAAAGCCGCGAATATTGGCCCAGCTGGCGTTGCCGCCGATGAAATAGAGCTTGCCGTAGCCGGTCAGGGCGTTGGCCAGGCTCGGTTGGCGGACCAGGGCCGGGTTGTGGGAGGCGTAGCCGGGTTCGTGAAGATCGGGAATGCCGGTGAAGGTCGTGAACACGGAGCGGGCGCTGGGCGGCCGCGGCACGAAGAAGTTCGGGAAAAAAAGCGACGCGCGGGCGAGCTCGTCAAATTTTGGGGTGGCGTCCAGGGCGTTGCCCATCAGGCCGGTCTTGAAGGCGGCAAAGGATTCCAGGTGGATCAGGACGATATTGGGTGGACGGTCCCAGGTCCGCCGGGCCGGCACGACGCGGCGCAGACTCAGATCGCCGGATGCGCGGTGCGTCAGCCCGTAGTGCTCGGCCAGGACGTCCATGTAGGGCCGGATGTCGTCGGCGGAAGGCACATCCCCGCGGGAAGGCAACGTGTCCAGCAGGAACAACACCGGATTCAGCCCCAGGGCCGAGACCAGCGGATCCGGTGAAAAATAGGCTTCGCTCCAGCGCAAGGGATACCACGCGAAATTGCCATAGATGCCCCCGGCGGCCAGCAGCACCGCCAGCACCGAAGCCACGGTCCGGGGCCACCGGCGCACCGGCCCCGCCGGCTGCCGCAGCGCTGGCCGGGCCATCCGGCACAGCAGCCAGGCGTAGAGGATCACAAGCACCACCAGGCCGGCCAGAGCCCAGATCACCGGGTAGGACTCCCAAACCATCCGCCCGGCGATGGCCGGCTCGGCGATATGATCCAGAATTTCCAGCCGGATGCGGGACTGCAGGTAGGCGAAGTGGCCGAAATCCACAAAATAGACGAAACAGATCACGGCGACGACGGCGGTGTAGATGAAGACCCACACCCGGACGGCCATGGACTGGCGGACAGGATTCAACCCCGGCAGCCACGACAGCAGCAGGAACGGCAGGCACAGCCAGACCGCCAGGCGCAGGTCGAACCGGGTACCCAGCGACCAGGCCTGGGCCAGGTCCGCGCCGCCGACACCGGCGGCCGGATCGCGGAAAACCAGCCAGAACGCCAGCCGCAACAGGCCGAACAGGCCGAGATGCACGGCGACCAGCAGGATGCAGAACCGCAAGCGGGCCGGCAGGTAACGGACGATCAGGTTCACGGTCCCACACTCTCCCGAAATTATTCCGATCCACTGGCCGAGATCATCCCGGTCGAATCGGCGATCTGGTCAACCGGCCCCTTGAGCAGGGTGAAACTGTCAAGAATCCGCCCTGTCGGGTCGATAAACACCGCCGCCAGCCGACGCCCGGACACATCCACCACCAGGGAACCGGCCTCGGCCATGCCAGCCACCATCACGGGATGATCGAAGGGCCCGTCATCCACCTTGGACGAACTGCCGACGACCACGTGCACCGCCCCCTGGTGAGGCGCCAGGCCGGCGCTGGCTTTCCGGTAAGGTCCGTCACCCTCCGGGCGACCGTCACCGGCATCCAGAATCATGTGGTCCTGCAGATCCTTCATCCAGCCGTAATGCCCGTCCAGCAGGCAGGAACGCTCGTAGGTGTGGCTGTGGGCGGTGACCACCAGGTCCACGCCGGCCGCCTCCAGCACGGGCATGAAGTGCTCGCGCATGGCCACCATGCGCCCGCCGCTGTCGCCGGGGTCCTCCGAATCATGGCTGCCGCGGCTGTAGGGTGGATGATGCCAGAAGGCGATGAGCCAGGGCAGCCGGTTGGCCGCCAGATCCTTTTTCAGCCAGGCCATCATGGGACCGTCGGGCGCCAGGTCACCCTCCTCGGAATCCAGGCAGACGAAATGTGCCTGGCCATAGTCGAACGCGTAGTAATGCGGGCTGTCCGAAGGGACACCCCCCGATTCGCCCCGCTCCGGAAAGGTGAAGATCTCGAAATAAGCCCAGCGGCGCGAATCATGGTTGCCCTGGGTGCTCAGACAGGGGATATGGGGCAGCACGTCGGCGTAGATATCGAAAATGGCCGCCTGGTACTGGCGGTTGGTGCCCGACGTATAGGCGTTGTCGCCCAGCAGGATCAGGATATCCGGCCGGTCGTCGCCGCTGGGTGAGTGCTCTCGCATCCAGGCCCGTGCGGCATCGCGCACACCGCGGGCGATATCGCCCGGTTTGCCCGGATCGCCCAGGAACCACAGGCGGGCCGGTCTGTCGACCCCCGGCTCCGGAAAGGTGCGAAACCATGCGCTCTCTTCACCGCCGAAGAAGACTGTATCCCCGGAACCGACGGCGTAATAGTAACGGGTGTCCGGTTGCAGACCGGTGACGCGAACTTCATGTTCATGGGCCGGCTCCGGCTGGGTGATGGTGTGGGCCCATGTCCCAGGGGCCGGTCCGTATTTCAGCCAGGCGGTGACCTTCTCGGCCGTGCGCCAGCGCACGGTCATCTCCGTCGGCGCCGGCCGCTGCAGGTACGGCAACCGGTTTCCATCGTACCAGCTGCCCGAGGCGATGTACAGGTAGCGGGCCACCCCGGCGACCACCAGCAGCACCGGCAGCCAGACATACCATTTGCGGAAGAGAGATTTGCTCATAACTTCTTTCCTGTAAGTTTTTTCCCAATCTGCAGCCGCGCCGGAAGGATGAACCGTTCCGGCAGGCACGTTCCGCCGTTGCCGGCTTCGGCCCTAGCGTACCATGCCGGCAGAGGATTGAAAAGGGAATCCCGCCGGGGGTCGAATTCCCGGCTTTTTCAACGCCACTGCTCTCTGGAACGTGGCATTTCCGGCGAATTCCGTCTACAATGAATCACGGACCGGCCAATGCGTCGTAGCGACCGGAAAAAACGGGGGCCCATGGCGAGAACAACGGAAAAACAGCAGCGTGCGCCCGGCAGCGGCTTCCGCCTGGTCTGGCACTTCGGCCGGCGTTACTGGCGGCAGGGAGCGCTGATCCTGCTCAGTATGCTCATCTATGCCGCCGGGGTGAACGGCCGGGCCTACCTCATCAAGCCCTTTCTGGAAGAGGTGATCCTGCCAGCGGAGGAACTGAACTCGGGCACGGTGTCCGGCAGCCCGCTGGAAGGCCTTCTCGAAGGCCAGTCCCTGACGCCCCAAGAGCGGCAGCGGCAGCAGGACTCCCTGCGCCGGACCATCGAGCAGCGGCTCCTGCCTTTGCTGGGCATTGCCCTGCTGGTCATCACCTTTATCCCCCTGGCCAATTTCGTTCGCGGCTACCTGGGGTCCTGGGTGGTCAACCGGATGATTCTCGACGTGCAGGCCGATCTCTGCCGCATCTATCTCCGGCTCCCCCTCGGCTTTCACAACCGCCAGCGCAAGGGGGACCTGCTGGCCCGCCTCAACAATGACGTGGCCAATGCCTCCCTGAGCTTCAAGCTGCTCTACGGCGATCTGGTCCAGGAGCCTATCACCCTGGTGGTGGGGGTGGGCGTGCTGCTCTACCTCAACTGGCAGCTGACGGTGTTGCTGGCCCTGATCCTGCCGCCGCTGATCCTGCTCATCGTCCGCTTCGGCAAGCGGATCCGCAAGAAAAGCCGCCGCCGCCAGGAGGAGATCAGCCACCTGCTGGGGGCCATGGTGCAGATGTTCGCCGGCATCAAGGTGGTGAAGGCCTTCCAGAAGGAGGACTTCGAATGGGACCGCTTCCAGCGGCAGAACCGCGAGGTCTTCTCACGCACCATGAAGGTGGTGAAGACCGAGGTCACCAGCCACTCCGTCACCGAGCTGTTCAACAACGTAACCTACATCCTGTTCCTGGGGATTGGCGTGTTCGCCATCATCCAGTCGGCCCTCGGCCTGACGTTCCCGGTCCTGGTGGCCTTCCTGGCCCTGGCGCCCACCCTCTACCGACCGGTGAAGCATCTCTCCCAGGCCTACAACCAGTTTTCCGATGCCATGGCTGGCCTGGACCGGGTCGCGGAAATCCTGAACCAGGATCCCGGCGACCTGGCCGATGAAGGCTCCCGGGAAATTCACGCCATCGAACAGGGGATCCGTTTCGAGAATGTGGATTTTGCCTACGGTGATTCCGACTGGATGCTGCACCATATCAATCTCACCATTCGTCCCGGCGAAACCGTCGCCCTGGTGGGCAAAACCGGCGCCGGCAAGACCACGCTGAGCGATCTTCTGCTCCGGCTGTACGATCCCACCGGCGGCCGGATCCTCATCGACGGCGTTGACATCCGCGAGTTCCGCCGCGCCTCCCTGCTGGCCCGCATGGCGGTGGTGACCCAGGAGCCGTTTCTGTTCGACGCCACCGTCGCCGAGAACATCCGCTACGGCAAGGCTGACGCCACCCTGGCCGAAATCGAGGCCGCCGCCCGGGCGGCATACATCCACGACGCCGTGGCGTCCCTGCCGGACGGCTACGACACCCGGGTAGGAGATCGCGGCGTCCGCCTGTCGGGCGGCGAGCGTCAGCGTCTGACCATGGCCCGGGCGCTGCTCAAGGATCCGGCCCTGCTGATCCTGGACGAGGCCACGTCCTCCCTGGACGCCCAGTCGGAACGGCAAATCCAGAGCGCCCTGGAGAACCTGATGCAGGGGCGCACCACCCTGGTCATCGCCCACCGTTTTTCCACCATCCTTCATGCCGACCGCATCGCCGTTCTCGACGGCGGTCGCCTGCTGATGACGGGCCGTCACGAGGAGCTGCTGCAGGAGTGCCCGCTGTACCAGGAGCTGTATGAATTGCAGTTTCTCCCCCAGGGCGACACCCGCCGTACGGCCGCGGACGGCACGCATGACAGCGGAGCGAGCCGCCGTGGCTGACAGCGGGAGTCCACGCCTCCAATCGGCCCGTGACGGCAGGGACGACCAGCCGGCGGCCGGCGGCCAGGTACTGCTCGTCACCCTGTCCCGGCTGGGCGACATGATCTCCGGCCTCGGTCTGGAGGAGGCGCTGCGGCGGCATGTGGGACCGGTGGATCTGCTCATCCGGCCTGAGTATGCGCCCCTCCTGGCCGACGAACCGGCGCGGCGGGTGGTCACCCCGGACGAGACGCGCCACCAAACCTATGCCCTGCTGGTGGACCTGGACTCGACGAAACACACCCGTCCCCTGTGCCGGAGCCTCCGGGCCGCCCGGAAAATCGGATTTTACAAGCGCTCCCGGCAGCGCTGGCGATTCGCCTTCACCTATGATGTGCTCCTCCCCCGGCCGGACAAGGCGCATATCGACCCGCGCATCGACACCCTGCTCGATTATTTGGGTATCAGGGAGCGTTACCCGCCGTCGCTGCACGTCGGTGAGGCGGTCGGCCGTCCCGGAATGGGCCTCATCCCGGAGAGCGGCCGGGTGGTGGGCATTCACGTGGGCGCCGGCAATCCGCTGCGCGTCCTCCCCGACAACATCCTCCAGCCGGTGGTGGAATTTTGCCGTTCCCGGAATGTACGGGTCCTGTTCCTGGGAACGGAAAACGAGCTGCAGCGGGCGGCGGAACCCGTCTTCGGCGGCTATCCCCGACCGGCGTTTCTCGACCTGGCCGGCCTGAAGCGGGTGATCCATGGCCTCGATGTCCTTGTGGCGCCTGACAGCGGCCTGCTCCATCTCGCCGCGGCGCTGGGCACCCCGGCCATCGGCCTGTTCGGTCCCAACCTGGCCCGCCGGGCCGCCCCCCGCTCATCCCGGGTCAGCCTGTTTGAGATCGATCTGCCCTGCCGCCCCTGCGACCAGAAGTCGTGTCCCTATGAACGGCGATGCCTGACCCAACTGCCCGCAGAGGCCATCCTGGAGCGGCTGGAAATCCTCTTGCGGCTGGCCTGAAAGGGATTCGACCCTCCACCATCTCCAACGTGCATTTTGGCTTGACCAAGGATCATCTCAAAATCGGGTTGTGAAAGCCCCGGTTCCGGACGTATAATTCCCCCTTGTGATGAGACACCGGACCCCTGCCGGTGATCAGGAGAAGGCGCGGTGGAGCAGGACAACACCCTGGACAGATGGCAGCAGGCCTTGGACCAGCCGGAATACCGGTTGATCCGGGCGGGGCGTTGCGCCTGCATGGTGCGGCCCGGCTACGAGGATATTCTGTCCGAAATCGTACCCGGCAAAACCGGCACGGGCAGCATCCCCGCCGACACCATCGGTCATGGCCGGCAAGCAACCACCCGGTTCCCGCTCCCCGGCCGGCCGGATGAGCGGGGAGTGATCCGCTGGTCCAGCCGGGGCACGTTCATGAAATACCTGCTGGGCAATATCTACCTGACCATCCGGACCCGCATGTTCGAGGAGGCCAAGGTCACCGCCCGCGCGCGGCGGCACGGGGTCCCCGTGGCCGATGTGTTGGCCGCCGGCCGGCAAACCATCGCCCCCCTTCTTTACCGTGGCTGGATCGTCACCCGGGAGATCCCCCGCTGCCAGGACCTGCGGCTGTTTCTGGAGGCGTTCCCCGATGATCCATCACCGGCGGAGCTTAACCGGAAACGGGACATACTGACAGCGGCCGGCACGGCTGTGGCGGCCATGCACGAGGCCGGCATCTACCACTGGGATCTGCACATTCGCAACCTGCTGGCCGTCCCCGACGGCAGCCTGGAAGACCTGGTCTACATCATCGATTTCGACAAATCCAAAATCTTTCACCCCATGCGACTGCCCACCCGCATCCGCAATCTCATGCGCCTTTTCCGGTCACTGGTCAAACGACCCGCGGCCTGCGCCCATTTCACCCGGCGCGACCTGGAACGTTTTCTGCGCGCCTATTTCCACGGCGACCGGGCCCGGCGTCGCGCCGCCAACCGCTTCATCCGGCGCCACCTGTGGATCATCAGACTGCACGGCCTCTGGTGGCGGCGTCATGGCCTGCGCTCGGCGCTGGACAAGTATCTGTTCTGATTGTCTGACGGTTACGGGAGCCACAACCAGCGTGAATTCGCCATTTCAATCATTGACCATCCTGCACCTCGACTCGGAGACAGGCTGGAGCGGAGGCCAGACCCAGGTGGCTGCCCTGGTGGACTATCTGGCCGGCTGCGGCCACCGCAACGTGGTGGTCTGTCCCGGCGACAGCCGGCTGGCGAAGTGGAGCCGCCAGCGGGAGTTCCCCACCGAGACGGTGGCCATGCGCCACGACCTGGCGGTGGGGGCCATGCGGGTCATCGGCCGGATCATCCGGGCGCGGCAACCGAACATCGTGCACATGCATACTGCCCGCGCCCACGCCCTGGGGGCCATGGCCCACCGCTGGGTCGGTCGGCCCGCCGTCACGGTGGTCACCCGCCGCATGGACTACCGCCTGCGCCATCCCCGCCTCAACCGGCCCCTGTACAACCGCCTGGTGGACCGCATCGTGGCCATCTCCTCGGGCGCCCGGGCCGGGCTGCTCGCATCGGGCGTCCGCGAAGACCGCATGGAGATCATTCACAGCAGCGTGGATACGCACCGGTTCGTACCCGTCGACTCCGGACCGGCGCGGGAACAGTGGGGGCTCGCACCCGCCGACCGGGTGGCCGGCGTGGTGGGCGCCCTGGTCCCGCGAAAGTGCCACTCGGTCCTGCTGGACGCCTGGCCCGCCGTGTGTGCGAGGGTGCCCTCCGCCCGGCTGTTCGTGGCCGGAGACGGACCGCTTCGAGCCCGGCTGGAACAGCAGGTAGCCGGGATGGGCCTGGCGGAGTCCGTCACTTTTCTCGGCCAGGTTTCCGACGTCCGCGACGTGCTGGCCGCCCTGGACGTGCTGGTGCTGCCGTCGCGCAAGGAGGGGCTCGGTGTGTCCATCCTGGAGGGCATGGCCATGGGCGTGCCGGTGGTGGCCTCGGCGGTGGGGGGCATTCCCGACGCCGTCCGCGACGGCGTCAACGGCTTTCTGGTGCCGCCCGAGGATGCAGCGGCGCTGTCGGCACGGATCGCCGACGTGCTGGGCGACTCCGGTCTGGCCGAACGCCTGGGCCGGGCCGGGCGGGACATTGTATGTGCCGAGTTTACCGTGGAGCAGATGGGGCGGCGGTACGAGGAACTTTACCGGCGGTTATTGACTTCACGTGAGGGTTCATCCGCCTGACGGGCAGCCGGCGCTCTCTCTCATTTCCTTCCGTATCCTTCCACTTCCGCCAGAAGATCGAGGGCGGCGTCATGGACCTGTTCCGATGAAACGGCCAGCAGGCATTCCAGGGTCCGGCAGCGCCGCTGGCGGCAGGGGGAGCAGTCCACCCCGGCGTAGACGACCCGGAAGGGAGTGAAGGGGGCCGGCTCGTTGACGACGGGATCCGACGGGCCCAGGACAGCCACCGCGGGTGTGCCCAGGGCCGAGGCCATGTGCAGCGGGCCGCTGTCGTTGGCCACGCACAGCCGCGCCTGGTCGATGACGGCAGCCAGCTCCCGCAGCGACGACGGCGGCATGACCACGGATTCCGTACGGCAGCGGGCGCCAACGGCCGCGGCCAGATCCTCCTCCCCCGGTCCCCAGGAGATGACCGCCGGCTGACCGGTGGACTCACGCAGCAGGTCGGCCAGGGCGGCGAAGCGCTCCGGCGGCCACTGCTTGTAGCGGCCGCGGGGGCTGGTGCCGGGGTGCAGCAGAAAGAAACCGCGCGGCGCCAGGCCGGCCTGGGCCATGAAGTGGCGGGCGAAGTCCCGCTCGGCGGCGGTGAGGGGCAATCCGGGGCGCTCCGGGGTGAGGGAAGGGTCGAAATGCCGGGGGATGAGAAAATTCCGTTCGTAGCGCGGCAGGCGGGCCGTGACGGCGGCCACGGTTTCGGTGTAGAAACGGTGGCTCCCTTCCCTGGCCAGAACGGCCGAATAGCCCACACGGCGGGGGATACCGGCCAGCCAGCCATACAGCGCGCTCTTGAGCAAGCCGTGGAAATCGAGGTACAGGTCGTAGCGTGCCGCCCGCAGCTCGCCCAGAAACCGCAGCAGGGCGCGGGCCCGCGCCAGGGGCGAGCCGCGGTGAAACCGGCGGCGTGGCACCAGGACCGGGCGCCGGATATCGGGCAGCCCTTCAAGGACGGCCGCGCAACGCTCCTCCACCAGCCAGTGGATCTCCGCGTCGGGGAAATGACGGCGGACGGCCCGCACGGCGGGGATGGTGCGCACCACGTCGCCCACGGCCGACAGGCGCGCCACCAGGATCTTGCGCGGCGGGTCTTCCGTCGCTGTGCGTGTCTGCGATCCGGCTTCGGTTATCGACACGAATTTCTCTCCGGATGAACCTTCAGAGCCTCGTTCCATCTTGCATGGGTTTCGGTTGCCGCTATACCCATCAGACGGATTTCATTGTATCCGCCGCCGCCGCCGTTCTCAATCCAAATGTGCCGGGTGGCGCCGGCATCCTGCCGGCAGTTCTTGCCGGGTGGCGCCGGCATCCTGCCGGCAGTTCTCGCCGGGTGGTGCCGTCATCCTGCCGGCAGTTCTCGCCGGGTGGTGCCGTCATCCTGCCGGCGAGAACGGCACATTACCATCCAACCTCCAATCGGTAGAGGCGCCCGGCCTGAAAATGTCTGGTGCTGGTATCGGCGCGCGATACGGCCAGACGGCGACTCCCGCAGCCACCTTCCTTACGGACGGCGGTGTGAGGGCTGTAGAATCTCTTGCTGAAAGATGGTGCGGCCAACCGGTGTTGCAGGGTGAATACGAAAATCTTGCTCGAGCATGACCAAAATCGCCAGATGCGCACGCCGCAACAATTTTGTGACAGAGCCTGGCACCATTTCCAGAGAGACTCACATCCTTTTGCCGCGAAGCTGACGAGGACGCTGATATTTTCAGAGGCCACCGGAGGGGTCCTCCCTCTTTTCCCTCTATAGATACCCATGGGCAAGCCCGTAGAACTCTGCCCTTCGGGTGATTAGAACCTTCATCCTTCAGTCTTTATCCTTATTCCTTTCCGCCTGACACCTGATACCTGCCACCTGTAACCTTTCCGTGACAGAGCCTGGCTCCGTTTCTTGTGAAAACACCGACGCTCTCATCCGGACATTAAGAACCTGTCCAGGAGTCCGGATAAATCTCTTGTTATCCGAAATTCCGTCCGCTATTATTTTAATTCTCGACAATCGACGGGCACACGCCACATTTCGTCTACAGGATGGTGAACAATGATTATTCCGGACAAACGCTTTTTAACCCTGCTTTTTGTCTGCGCCCTGGCGGTTTCCTGTTTTTCCGGCAGCTCGAACCTGCGGCTGGAGAAGCAGTATTTCAAGCCCGGGGAATCCATTACCGTAACCTTCTCGGGAGCACCGGGAAACAGTAAGGACTGGATTGCCATCTATCCGGCCAGCGCTCCCTCGGACCGGAGCTGGCTGACCTGGCAGTACACCAATGGTGCCCTAACCGGCCAACTCACTTTCAAAGCACCCGACAAGCCCGGAGACTACAATTTCCGGCTGTTCCTGAACGACAAATACACCCTGCTGGCCACCGGAGAAACGTTCTATGTGTCTCAAACGGGGAACCCTCCCGATACGGTTGATTCTTCCGGAGCGACCGCCCGGAACGGGATTTCCATGGAGAAACTTCACTATGCCGCCGGGGACACAATCACCGTCTCATTCACGGGCGCACCCGGCAACAGCACCGACTGGATCGGCCTCTACCCGACCAAGGCCCCGCCGGACCGGAGCTGGTTGAGCTGGCAATACACCAAGGGTGCCCGATCCGGCCAGCTCACCTTCAAAGCTCCCGACCAACCCGGATCCTACAATTTCAGACTCTTTGAAAAGGACAAATACACGCTTCTGGCTACCGGACCGTCCTTTACGATTGCAGCCAGGGGCTCAACCGGAGACTCCACACCTGCCGCGCCACCGAACATTAGGCCCGTGGACATCGGCGGGACCTGGGCCGGCTCCAGGGATCAGCGGGGCCGGCTGAACTTCTGGCAGAACGGCAATGAATTCTCCGTGATCATGAGCTGGCCCACCGACAGCGGGAACTGGACCACTCTCAAGGGCGACGGGATGATCAAGGGCCGGGATTTGATATTCAAGGTATATCGATCCAACACTTCGGGCGGCTCCGCTTCCGATACCCCGTATGTCTATTACTTGCGTGTTGCCGACGACAACAACAGCATCACCGGGTATTACACCAAGAACGGCGTCAGGATGGACCGCGAGGATTTTTTCTACTTCCGGGTTAAATGACCGGAATCCGCCCCCTGGCACTTGCAGTCTGACGGAGATAACAGCCTGGAAAATACGGGTTTTCAAAGGATTCCGTATCGGGACTGCCGCTCAAAACGGAATCAATCAACTCGTATAAGTAGCAGAACGGGTTCTGCCTGAATCACCCCCGATACACTATCCATCAAGCTGTCGGCCGGTGTGAACCGGTACGAGCGCTTCTCATTCCTCGAAAAAGTGACGACGTCTGGCACCCTTTTTTCTTGGTTTTCCCCTCTGACACTTGTCACCTGATACCTGAAACCTCTCTGTGGCAGAGCCTGGCACCGTTTCTTATCAAATTTACCGTTGCTTTTCCCCGAAGCTTGTTGTTGCGACGGAATAATCACATCCGTCTGCTCCAGATCCACAGCGGCGATTTCATCATAATTCACAAACCCGAGTCGGCACAGGCCACCTGGCTCGGGTGGCCCAACACGTCGTGGGCCCGTTGAATCTGAGGGGCAAACTGTTGACTGTCGTTGTTTTAATTGACCACGTCACTGCTGACGATCGATCCATGCCTGTCGTCCACCGCCAGCTGCCCGCCATACCCCGCATGACAGCCCTGGCGGCCCCGTATCCGAACGCAGTCCGGATCGGTGTGGTCGGCGTAGTCTTGGCCTTTTTGCTTCATGTCCGCGACCAGTTCCTCAACCCGGCTTCTCCGCGCCCGCACATCCGCCAGTTCGCTGTGCACCTGCACCAGACTCCCGGCCGCCGCTTCCGCTTCATCCTCGGCGTCGCTCGCCGCCAGCAGCGCCTCAACCCGCTGGTCCAGTTCTTTGATCACCTTCTGGTGGTCACCGATGCTGTACCCGTTGTCCAGACCGGCATTCGCCCGCATCCGCGTCCCATCCACAAACAGAACGTTCCCTTCCATCACCCCCAGTTCCATGCATACCCGGGCACACTGCTTCAGTACCTGGCCCAAGACCCCTTGATTCTTGCGACGAAACTCCGCAATCGTCTTGAAATCCGGTTTCAGCCCGCCCATCAACCAAAGGAATGATAAATCGTAATGACAGGCCCGCTCCAGTTTCCGGCAGCTCCGGACTCCATACGAGTATCCATAAACAAACAACTTCAGCATGGCCTTCGGATCATATTGTGGGCACCCCACTTTGTGATCGTTTCGTTCCAGCCCCAACTCCTCCAGATTCAGGGCCTCAATCAGTTCATCATAGACCCGCACCGGGGCATCAACTGGAACATACTCCTCGATACTGGGAGGCAGCAACACCTTCTGATGCCGGTTGCCCATTCGATAGGCCACCTGATTCACCTCTCATCCGTAGATAGCATATTTTACTAAGGTTTGGATGGAATCAGTCACTGTCTTCTACATAGACGGCCGCCTTTTTCATCTTCATCTTTCGTTCGATGAAATCTCTATTGTGACACAGCCTCCGAGGCCGGTGGAGCGGTGTTCCAGCGATACGCTCTGCGCGCATGGAAAGCATACTGTGCAAAGGTTTCTTTAGTAAAGGCGCCGACCTTTACTTGTCGATGGATCCTTGCCCCGGGTTCGTCCTCCTGCGCTGTCTGAGCTTCGGATGTCTGGTCGAACCCGGGTTACTATTCCTTTTCGACTCGGCGCAGTCACGCCCGGCGGGAAGATGCCGGAGCTCAGTTTACTGACCGGCAGAGGCGGAAGCCGAGGTAGTCGCCCCGCTTGACCGAGTCGTAGTAGGAGCGAAACGCAGATCGGCAAGACCAGGCGTTGTCGTACCAGCCACCGCCTCGCCCCACCCGGTAGGAGCCACTGCTGACACCCCGGTAATCTGTGGCATTCCCCGACGGGTAGGATGAATCATACCAGTCCCAGCACCATTCCCACACATTCCCGCTCACATCCTGCAAGCCCCAGGGATTCCATACTTTCAGGCCCACCGGCTTCGTGGTACCGTTGCCCGCCGTGTCATACCGGTTGGCGCAGAACCAGGCCACGCTCTCCAGAATGGGCAACGCACCGGCGCTGCAAAACGACTCGCAGCTCGTGAAATTCGGCTCCGCCACCGAAAATGGCGTCGTCGTCCCGGCGCGGCAGAAATATTCCCACTCCCCCTCCGCCGGCAGGCGGTAGCCATCGGCCGACCAGTCACAGTAAAACGGGCCCGCCGTGCAATTGCCGGCATCGACGGGGACAGTGAAGGCATCATCCGTGTAGTAGCAACGCCTGAACCCCTGCTCCACGCTCAGCAGGTTGGCAAACAGCACCGCCTCGTACCACGTCACCGACTGCACCGGGTTGTCCATCCCCGCGCCGTAGTTCGTGTCCGTCGGGTCGGACGGCAGCGTCGCCTGCCGCACCTTGAGCGCCGCCCACATCCGCCGCGTCACCTCCGTCCGCATCACCGCCAGATTCTTCGTCAGCGTGTGGGTGAAGGGCGTTTCATCGGAATAACTGCACGGATCATTGGGCCCCTGGCCCTGCTGAAACGTCCCCGCCGGCACAAACATCAGATCGCCGACGATGGAGTCGGTGGCGTACAGCACGGCACAGGGACTGTTTTCTGCCGTCACGGCGGCATTGAAAAACAGGTGGCGGTCCTGGGCGTCGTTGCCGGTGATGGCCATGGGTGGCGGAAACGCCCGCTGGCAGCTGTAGATGCGCACCTGGTCGAACTCGCTGTAGCCCAGGTCCGCCCAGAAACCGTCGGACAGGCGCACGTACTTTGTCTGGGCCGGAATGTCGGCGATCACGCTCTGACCGACCATCACACCGGCCTGAAAGGCCTCCACCACCAGCGTCAACGGTACGTCGAACGGATTCATCAGCGCCATGCCTGTCCAGCTGAAGTGGTCCTCCACCGTGTTGGGCAACACGTACTCCCCGCCCAGGGTGTCCTGCAGGAAGAATTCACACAGCGATTCGCTGTCGCCGTAGCGGAAGGCCAGCTTGGGCCTCAACCGGGCGTTGTCCGTATCGATGACAAAGGTGCCTTCCACCGGATCGAGCAGGACATCCCCCGCCGCCGGCACGAACCCGGCGAAGGCCGACAGGACGACCCGCAGCGACGCTGTGGGCGGCACATCGTAGATCGCCTGGTGATGCACAGCCCCGGCCGCGTCCCAGACCGTGAGCTCGAAGGAGCCCGCGGTATCAGCGTTGTTGAGCACCTGGATCATGTTGATCCAGGGAGCCTGATCCGTCACGTGTGGACCATAATAACGGTAGACGGCCGCGGAGGCCAGAACCCCGCTCCCGGCCAGCCAAAACACCACCAACAGCAGCCGAACCAATAATTTCATACCCTACTCCTTTTGCGATTTTTCATCCCCAACAACGATACCAACCACCCGCTGAATCCCACGGCGAGAGAGAGCCAACTCTACCATTTTTCATCTTCGTTGTCTTGAGTTTTTCTCTTCCTTTTCGCCGTTGTTGTAGTTGCCAAATTTCCGCGGCCGAACGATCCAGAACTCTTGGACACCCTGAAAAACCCGGCCTTATGATCCTGCCGATCCGTAAGCTCGATGATGATTGCGATTACCTCGACTCAAAACTACGGCAATCATGATTTTGTGATTTTCCCATAATACCATTCCACGCCACGGAAGGGATTTTCCTGTTCCACACCCTGAAGGCCCGAAGGGCCGAAACGTCTTGTGGCCGTGGTTGAACGAAGTGAGCCCACGGAAAGGCCCCCCTTAAAAAGAAATGAAAAAAATGGTGCCAGGCTCTGTCACAAAAATATTACAACGCACAAGTCCGGCGGTGCTGATCTAACACGGCAAATTTTCCATTCACTTTGAGTCACATGTGATGTATCGCGCCGCTTCGCCGTTTCGCCCCGTCGCCCGTTCGTCCTCGCCCTAAAGATATGGTGCCAGGCTCTGTCACAAAAATATCACAAAGCGATACGCTGGCTGTATAGGTCATCCCGGAAAAATATGATCCTCATTCTGCATTGCCGGTCGGCCATTTGCCTTTCTGACATTAACACAAAGCGCTCTCCTGCGGGCGCACTCCAAAGCGCAGCTGGCGCTGCGCTCTTCCGGCTTCGGCGAAGCCGGAGTAGAGGTCCGCCACCCGGTAGGTAGCGGCTACACCCCATCGCCGGTTCGCGCGTTCGCCGATTCGCCGTTTCGCTCCTTCGCCCGTTCGTCCTCACCCTGGCGCAGGAATTCCTCCAGCGCCGCTTCCTCGACGGAGCCGGGTACTGGATCGAAGCCGCTGCCGCCCCACGGATTGCAGCGCAGGATCCGCCACACACCCAGGGCGAAGCCCTTGATGAGGCCATGGATCCGCACCGCCTCCATCATGTACTCGCTGCAGCCGGGCCAGAAACGGCAGGAGGGGGGCAGCAGGTAGCGCACGGTGCGCTGGTAGACCCAGATGGGGGCCATCACCAGCCATTTGCGGGCTTCCCAGATGGCATGGAAAATTCGCCGAGTATTCGCCACGTGGCTCGCTCCTTCAGGACGGTGGGGTTCCGGGCAACCTCTCGTCCATTCCAACCGAGCGCCCGGAAACCTATCGTATCATGATTCTCATTCCTCCGGCGGGGGAATCCAGCCCCCACAACGGGTACGAACGGTCATCCGACAATGCCGAAGGGCAACACTTCGGCCCAGGATACGGCTGCATCAAGTGACCAGACGGCATAAGCTCCGAAACCACATGCTCCGGCGCGTCTCCCGCCGGCGTGTCAATCGAGCATCCTTGATGGACAAAACGGCAGACCAGGACACGGATTGAACGGATCGAACGGATGAAATCGGATCAGATGGCAAGACCAGGATTTGCCCATTCCCGAAAATCATCATAACGCGACAGGCTTTCTCTACATTTTATCGGTTCGGAAAGGAACTTCAGAGTCAGACACGGGCGATGTTCGGGCCAGTAGCTACGCATATTTCATTCCACATGAATGAGAAGAAAAGAACTCAGCCAGCGGATAATTCTGGGGGGCAATTTACGTGATCACAGTGGGATACTTTTATGCTGTCATTATGAATCTCAAAATGTATCGTATTTTGGGATTTGTGAAAATGCAACCCAGAATATAGGCAGGATTTTTCTGGTCTCAAACATAAAAAAACTGGAACACTCGGGTTCCGGTTTGCTTGGCTGGTGAAAATTGCGGGCTCAGATCTCTGATCCGATTTCATCCGTTCGATCCGTTCAATCCGTGGGCCATTCTTGCCCGTGGCCTGTTCTTCAGGACGGAGGACGAGGACGACGGCCTGGCGGGACATTTCCAGCAGTCAGGTGGGGAACAGCCGATCACAGCCCGCATTCATTCTTGACGCGGTCGTAGTCGGGGATCTGTTTGGCGTAGCGCTTGACCAGGCGTTTCAGCGCCTGCTGCTGGCGCGGGCTGAGGGCGTGCTTCTGGCGGTACTGCTGGCGCAGGGAGTCGTAGAACTTGTGGTCGTCCCAGACCTTCTTCCCCTTCTGGACCGGCTCCTTCCACTCCTTGACCCGGGCCAGGGCGTCGAGCAGCGGACCGCTGATCTTGTCCTCGCCCGCGGCCGACTCCGGCCCCAGGCCCAGCTCCCCGGCCACCTCGTCGTAGTTGTCGATCTGGTCGGCGTACTTCCTCACCAGCCGGTTGAGGTAGTTGATCTGGTTGTCGCTCAGCGCCTTGCCGCCCTCGGCCTGCTGCTTCAGGGAGAGATAAAACGCCTTGTCATCGAAGGTGCGCTGGCCCACCTTGTACGGATCCTTGAAGGTGACATCGGCCAGCAGATCGAGCTTGGCCATGGTCTCGGGCCGGGGCGCGCCGTTGGCGGCCTGCTCCTCGGCCACGTCCTCCAGACCCAGCTCGTCGCCCACCTCGGTCAGTCCCGGCACCTGGTCGCGGTACCGCACGGCCAGCTTCTTCAGGGCATCGGCCTGACGCTGGGTCAGCGGCTTTTTTCCCTCTTCGGCCTGCTTCTTGATGGAAGCGAAGAACTTCTCGTCGCTGTACACCTTCCGGCCCCGTTTTTCGGGCGGCGCCCAGTCGGTGACCTGGTCCAGCAGGCTGATGAGAATTTCGATCTCGCGCCGGTCGGCCTTGGGCCCCCTGGCCTCCTCCAGCCAGCCGGTGAACCGCCCGTAGAAGTCTTCCAGCATCTGGTGCCATTCGGTGTCGCCGGCTTCCACCTCGTCCAGGGAATTTTCCATCTTGGCCGTGAAGGCCACCTCGAACAGGTGGCCGAGGTTCTCCACCAGGAAATCATTGACGCGCCGGCCCAGGTCCGTGGGCCGGAGGGCTTTCTTCTCCTTCTGGACATACTCCCGCTGATACAGGGTGGCCAGGATCTGGGCGTAGGTGCTGGGGCGGCCCACGCCGTTTTCCTCCATGGTCCGCACCAGGCTGGCCTCGGAGTAGCGCGGCGGCGGCTGGGTGAACTTCTGGTCGGCCAGCCACTCCAGCAGGTCGAGGGCCTCGCCTTCGGCCAGGGGCGGCAGGCTGTCCACGTCATCGTCGCCGTTGCCGTCCCCGCTGTCATCCTTCGATTTCTTCTCCATGCCCGACACCTTCATGTAGCCGGGAAAGATCACCTCGGAGGCGCTGGCGCGGAACAGGTACGACGATTCCTCCCCGCCGCCGTTGACGGCCTCCACTTCCACGGTCCGCTGGGCGATGACGGCCGGCGCCATCTGGGACGCCACGAAGCGCTGCCAGATAAGGCGGTACAGGTTCCTCTCCTCGTTGGACAGGTACTTCTCCATCCGCTCTGGCGTGTGGCCGACATCGGTGGGCCGGATGGCCTCGTGGGCTTCCTGGGCGCCGCTGCGGCTCTTGTAGACGTTGGGCCGGTCGGGCACATACTCGCCGCCGAACTGCCCCTCGATGAACGCCCGGCACTCCTGCTGGGCCTGCCGGGAAATGTTGGTGGAATCGGTACGCATGTAGGTGATGAGACCCACGGCGCCGTCGCCGAGATCGACCCCCTCGTACAGGCGCTGGGCGATCTTCATGGTGCGCGACGGCGAGTAGCCGTACACGGTGGAGGCGGCCTGCTGCAGGGTGCTGGTGATGTAGGGCGGCCGGGCGCGCTTGGAGATCTCCCGGCGCTTGATGGACGTCACCCGCAGGCGGCGGCGTTCCAGCTCGGCCTGGATCTTCTCGGCCTGGGCCCGGTCTTTGATCTCGGCCTTCTCGCCGTCGATTTTCGCCAGCCGCAAATCGAACGGATCGCGCGGCTCCGCCTGTTTTCGGACCCGGGCACCGAGGATCCAGTATTCCTCGGGCACGAAGGCCTCGATTTCGGCCTCGCGCTCGCACACCAGCCGCAGGGCCACGGACTGTACCCGCCCGGCGCTGGCCGCGCCAGGCACCCGGCGCCACAGCAGGGGGCTCACCTGGTAACCCACCAGACGGTCCAGCACGCGGCGGGCCTGCTGGGCGTCCACCTTGCGCAGGTCGATCTCGCCCGGATGGTCGAAGGCCCGCTGGATGGCCTGGGAAGTGATCTCGTGATACACCACCCGGCGGAACCGGTCATCCCCTCGGGGGCGGGCCAGCAGTTCCTTCAGATGCCAGGCGATGGCCTCCCCCTCGCGGTCGGGATCGGGCGCCAGGTAGACGGTCTCGGCGTCTTTGGCCGCCTTCTTCAACTCGTCCACGTTCTTCTTGCGGCCCTTGAGCAGAACGTATTCCGGCTCGAAGCGGCGATGGATGTCGACCCCGAATTTCTTTTCCGGCAGATCGCGCACATGCCCCATGGAGGCCAGGACCTTGTAGTCCTTGCCCAGGAATTTGTTGATGGTCCGCGCCTTGGCCGGGGATTCGACTATCACCAGATGTTTCGCCATATGCATGCGCCCTTGCTTCGGGAAATCCTTTTCTTCCAGCCGCTTCCGTTTGAAATTACAGGTGGCCGGGTCGTTTTAGATGCACCAGCATAATGAAATGCTCAGATGAGGTCAAGAAATTTTCCGGCCAGGGGAATGCCGCCCGGCGTGTCGGGCGGCCAGTGCCGGCTCATGACGGATCAGGGTGCCCCTGCATCCGGGGGACAAGGCAGCGGCCGCCGCCTCTACACATCGGTCCGCACCGGCACCTCGGCCGGCACACCTTTGCGGCGTGGCCGGGTTTCCAGCCACAGGCGGCGGATATAGATGGCCAGGTCGTCGATGAGGGTGTAGATGGTGGGCAACACCAGCAGCGTCAGAAATGTGGAAGCCATGAGGCCGCCCATGACGGTACGGGCCATGGGGAAGTAGCGCGACCCGAAAATGCTGGTGGTGCCCAGGGCCAGCGGCGTCAGGCCCACCACGGTGGTGGCGGCCGTCATCAGGATGGGCCGCAGGCGCTCCAGGCAGCCTTCGCGCAATGCCCGCCAGCGGGGCAGGCCGTCGCGGCGCAGGTTGTTCACATGGTCGATGAGGACGATGCCGTTGTTGACCACCACGCCGATGAGGATGAGAATGCCGATCTGGGCCATGAAATTGAAGGGGGTATGGGTGACAAGGAGGAACCAGGCCACGCCCACAAAAGCGAAGGGGAGCGAGAACATGATGGCGAAGGGGTGGGCCAGGCTCTCGAAGAGGGAGGCCATGACGAAGTACACCATGAACAGGGCCAGCAGCATGTTGAACAGGAACTCCTGGTCGGAGCGGTCGTGCTCGGCCACCCAGCGGTCGAAACTCCAGGTGTAACCCGGCGGAAGCTCCAGCTTGTTCATGGTCTCCCGCATCAGCGTGATGCCGTCCTCGCGGTTTTCGCCCGAGTAGATGATGCTGATCATGGACCGGGTGCGACGGTCCTCCCGCTCGATGGTCTGGGGCGTCTTGACGATGTTGAATTCGGCCACGGAGGACAGCAGGATATCCCGTCCGCCCTCCTGGCCGCTGACCACGATGTTGTACAGGTCGTCCAGATCCTCACGGTCTTCGGGCCGCAGCTTGACCCAGATCTCCACTTCACCGTCGCTGCCGTGGAAGCCGCGCACCTCCCGGCCGCGCAGCACGATGGCCAGGATGCCGCCGATCTGCTGGGCGTTGATGCCGTACTTGCCGGCCACATCCCGGTTGAGGCGGATCTGCACTTCTTCCCGCCCCTGCTCCTCCGGAGTGTAGATCTCCGTGATGAGGGGGTTTTTGTTAAGCTCGCGCTTGGCCTGGGCGATGAAGCGGTTGAGGGTTCGGGTGTCCTCGCCGTAGATGTTGGCGCCGATCCAGTTGCTGTTGTCGGCACCGCGCTGCCGCCCCAGGCTGATGTCGGCCCCCGGGATGACGGGCAGATTATCGGCCATCTCCTCGCGGATCTCGTTCAGCGATTCGGGTGTGATCTCCTCCTCGCGGAAATAGACCTGGGTGTTGGCGCCGCCATTGTTGTAATAGCTGTAGACGTCGCGGATCTTCCACTTGTCCTTGTTGGCGAAGAGCACCTCTTCCACCCGGTTCACGTAGTCGGCCTCGATCTTGGCGTAATGGTAGTTCTCGCTGAAATCGTAGCGGATCCGCAGATCCCGCAGTTCCGAGGATTCGGGCGTGGTGTCGGGCAGCATGCTGAAGGGGACGGCGGCGCTGAACACCACCAGCAGAATGGCGCCGACAGTCAGGCCACGGTGGCGCATGGTCCAGTCCAGCATGCGACCGTAGGTGCAGGCCAGCCAGGTCTTGGTGGATTCCTTTTTGGGCGGTCGGATGCGCAGGAACCGGGCCATCCCCAGGGGGATAAGGGTCAAAGAGATGAACAGGGAGCAGCACAATGTGATGATGATGGCGAGACCCACTTCGCCGAGCCAGGTGGAAAATTCGGTCTGCTGTCCGAAGACCAGCGGCACGAAGATGATAATGGAGGTGAGGGTGGCCGCCATCACCGCCTTGATGACCTCCTTGGTGCCGATACGGGCCGCGGTGCGGTGGTCGTGCCCCTTCTCCCGGTTGCGGAAGATGGACTCGAGCACCACCACGGCGTTGTCCACCAGCATGCCGGCCGACAGCATGAGGCCCATCATGGAGAGGACGTTCAGCGTCTTGCCCATGAGAAACAGAAAACCCATGGCCGCCACAATGGAGAAGGGGATGGCGAAACCGACAGCCAGGGTGGCGCCAATCCGCCGTAAAAAGATGAAGAGCACCACCACGGCCAGCAAAGCGCCCCAGAATCCGGCCTCGAGCAGGCCGGAAAGCGCCCGGGTGATCTCCCGCCCCGAATCGTGCCAGACCAGCAGCCGGATCCCTTCCAGGGCCGGGTCGCTGTTGATTTCCTCGATTTTCTCATGCACCCGGGCGACGGTATCCACAATGTTGGAATCGGAGGTCTTGCGGATGGACACGGCGATGGCATAATCGCCGTTCAGGTGCCGGCCGTAGTCCAGCGGCGGCTCGGCGTAGTCGATATCGGCGATGTCCCGCAAGGTAAGGCCGCGTTCATTCACCGGGAAATTGTATATGTCCTCCAGGCTGTCCAGCTCGTTGTTGGCCAGGATGCCGAAACGCATTCCCTGGTCCAGCACGCGGCCGAGGGACAGGTTCAGGTTGGCGTCGTCCATGCGGCGGAACAGCCGGCCCACATCCACCCGGTATTTCTTGATGTCATCCAGCCGCAGATAGATGGAAATCTCGCGCCGGGCCACACCACCGATCTCCACCTCGGCGACGCCCCGAACCCGCTCCAGCGGCTTCTTGATCTTCTGTTCCAGGAAATCGTAGCTGCCGCGCAGGTCCCGGCCCGAGGAGATACGCCCCTCGATGATGGGAATGTCCGAGGAGCGGAAGTTGCGCACATAGATGTGATCCACATCATCGGGCAGGTCCACCCGCGCCTGCTCCACTTTCTCCCGGATCTCGGCGCGGATCATGTCGATGTCCAGCCCCCAGTCGAACTCGAGGCTGATGGCCGACGTGTCGGCGCTGGAAAAGGAATTGAGGCTGCGCACGTGCGGCACCGTCGCCAGCGCCTCCTCCAGCGGCTTGGTGATGGTCTGCTCCACCTGCTCCGGCGAGGCGTTGGGATACGGCACGAAAACCTGGACATGGGGAAAATCCACTTCGGGCAGCAACTCAACGGGGATCTTGATGACGGAGATGGTCCCCAGGACCACGAAACAGACGAGAATCATGCAGATGGTGACGGGATATTTGATGGAAAATTCCGACAGATTCACGGGATCATCTCCTCACATTGATGTGGGGCCCGTCGAAGGGCCCCGGGTTATCCATCCTCAGTCGCCCGACACCGGCTGCAGGCCGCCCAGATCCCCGGCGGCATCCTCGTGCCGGACCTCGTCGGCCAGGGTCACCCGCCGGTCCACCAGCTCATAGACCACGGGGATGACGATGAGGGTCAGCAACATGGAAAACAACAGACCGCTCATGACGGTGATGGCCATGGGCGTTCGGATCTCGGCGCCTTCGCCGAAACCGAGGGACATGGGCAGCAGGCCCAGCACCGTGGTCAGGGTGGTCATGAGAATGGGGCGCAGGCGGATGCGGCCCGCCTCGATGAGGGCTTCGCGCTTGGACAGACCCTCGCGACGCAGCTGGTTGGCCAGGTCAATGAGCACGATGGCGTTGTTGACGACGATGCCCACCAGGATGATGACGCCGATGAAGCCGATGACACTGAGCGGGGTGCCGGTGATGAACAGGCCGATGACGGCACCCACCACACCCAGGGGCACGGTGAACATGATGATGAAGGGGTGGATGAGGGACTCGAACTGGGAGGCCATCACCAGATAGACGAGGAAAGCGGCCAGGGCCAGGGCGAAAATCAGGCTCTGGTAGGCCGTCTGCAGCTCCTCGTTCTGGCCGCCCAGCACGGCCACGGCGTTGCCGGGCAGCCGGGGTCCGAGTTCACGCAGGGCCGACTGGATCTCGGCCGAGGCGCTGCCCAGGTCGCGGCCGGACAGGTTGGCCGAGACGATGGCGGCCCGCGAGGACTTGATATGGTTGATTTCGTTGGGGCCGCGCTCGCGGGTCACGTCGGCCACGGCCGACAGCTTGATGGGAATGGTGCGGCCCGCGGCCATGCCGGCGGCGACTGTCTCGCCGGCAGGGGCGCCGGCGGTGCCGGCCATGGCGGAAGCGTTGATGGTCAGATCGCGGATCTCCTGGATGGTCCGGCGATCGTCCTCTTCCACCCGCACCAGCACATCGATCTGCTTGTCCTGCTCCTTGTAGCGGGTGGCCACGTCGCCGCGGATCTTGTTGCGCAGGATCCGGGAGACCTGGTTTTCCTCCAGGCCCAGCCGGGCCAGCTTCTCGCGGTCGAACCGGATGTGGACTTCGGGATTGCCCAGCTCGGCCGAGGTCTTGATATCGCTCAGCCCTTCGATCCGCTCCAGCCGCTGGACCACCATGTCCGAGGCCTCCTTCAGCTGGGTGACGTCATAGGTGTAGATTTCCACCTCGATGGGCCGCTTGAAGGTGAAGAAGGTGGGCCGGCTGAATTTGTAGGTGACTTCCGGAAACTGGCCCAGCACCTGGCGGATACGGTCGATGGCCCGCTCTTCGGCCAGCTTGTCCGTTTTGTCGGCCATCACCACGTAGAGCTGCGACATGTTCTCCTGGCGGATCTGGCTGTTGAACTGGTTTTCGTTGCTGCCACCCACACTGGAATAGACCATCCGGATCCCCGGAACGGATTTCACCTGATCTTCCACCTGGACCATGATGCGATCCGTGGCTTCCAGGGCCTTTCCCTCGGGCAGCTTGACCTCAAAGGTAAACTCGCCCTGGGTCATGGGTGGCACCAGCTCCGAGCCCAGGTTGCGGGCCATCCAGACAGAGGACAGGATCACCAGAGCCAGAAGGCCCAGCACGGTGCCCTTGTGGGTCAGGGCCCAGCGCAGGGCATCGGGATAGACACGCTGCAGGACGGCGAAGGCCCGGTCAAAGGGAGCGAATACGGGCTGGATCACCCGGCGGATGCCGCGGCCGATCCAGTGGATGAGGCGGCGCAGGTCGGCCAGAATCACGCCCATGGTGGAGACGAACAGGAACCGGAACACGGCCCGCGTGCCCCGCCGCAGCAGGCGCACCGGCCGCTGCACCAGCCGCACCAGAAAGCGCTGGCTGAGGGGCTTCTCGACCCGGTGGCCGTTGGGATCGGTCTCCGTTTCCCCTTCCTTGAGATGGTAGAGTTCCTCGGGCCGTTTGAAACGCAGGGCCATGAGCATGGGCAGCACCGTCAGGGCGACGACGAGGGACGCCAGCAGGGAGTAGGTGATGGTCAGGGCCTGGTCCTTGAAGAGCTGGCCGGCGATCCCCTCCACGAAAACCAGCGGCAGGAACACGGACACGGTGGTGAGGGTGGAGGCCGTCACCGCCCGGCTGACCTCTCGGGTGCCCCGGTACACCGCCTCGGCCAGGGACACGTCGGGCTTCTTGTGACGGTCAATGGCCTCCAGCACGACAATGGAGTTGTCCACCAGCATGCCGATGCCCAGGGCGATGCCACCCAGGGACATGATGTTGAGGGTCAGATCGGTCTGGTACATGAGGGCGAAGGTGGCCATCACCGACACGGGAATGGACAGGCCGATCATGAGGGTGCTGCGCACGTCCTTCAGGAAGAAGAAGAGGATGAACGTGGCCAGCAGGCCGCCCAGCAGGGCGTTGCTGCGCACTTCGCTGATGGCCTGCTCGATGAAGTCGGCCTGGTTGGACACGATGCGGTATTCGACGCCGCCCTTGAAAAAATCGTTGCGGCGCAGAAAGTCCAGGCGGTCGTTGACCCGGCGGGCCACGGCCACGGTGTTGGCGTCGCCTTCCTTGTAGATGGCCATTTCCACGCTTTCGGAACCATTGAGGCGGGCGATGACATCCCGCTCCTTGGCGCCGCGGCGCACGTCGGCGATGTCTCCCAGGCGTATACGCCGGCCGTCCTGGTCGCGGATGATGATCTGGCGCATCTCCTCCACAGACTCGAACTCGTTGAGGGTTCGCACCAGGTAGCTGGCGTCCAGGTCGTACAGGGAGCCCGACGCCATGTTCAGGTTTTCCTGCTGCAGGATATTGGTCACCTGGGTGATGGGGATGCCCAGCTCGGCCAGCTTCTTTTCATCGATATCGATCTGGATCTCTTCCTCGAGGCCGCCGATGACCTTGATGGCGGCCACGCCGTCCAGGGACTCCAGGTTCTTCTTGAGCTCTTTCTCGGCGAGATAGCGCAGGGACTTCAGGTCCTTGCCCCCCGACAGGCGGGCGCGCATGATGGGATCGCGCGACGGGTCGAAGCGGAGAATGACCGGTTTTTCGGCGTCACGGGGCAGGGTGACGAAATCCAGTTTTTCGCGGACATCCAGCACCGCCAGGTCCATATTGGCATCCCATGAAAATTCCAGCGTCACTTCCGACTGGCCGGAGCGGGAAACGGAGCTGATGCGGGTCAGGCCCGGCACCACGCTCACCGCTTCCTCCACCGGCTGCGAGATGAGGGTCTCCACTTCCTCGGGCGCGGCGTCCTCGTACTCCGTCTGGATGGTCAGGGAGGGATAGGAAATATCCGGCAGGAGATTCAGTGCCAGGCGGTCAAGGGAGACGATGCCGAACAGGACCACGGCCACTACGAACATGGCCACGGTCACAGGGCGGTTGATGGCGGTTTTGATGGGATGCATTGGTCGTTCTCCAATGGACGTATTTCAGTGAACGTCTTGGTTTTAAAGGAATTCAAATGTCAGAGGCACCGTCGGACAAGACGGAGATCTATGTCAACCGGGCCGTCAGTTGCCGGCCTTGGCGGTCTGGTTGGCGGCGCGGATCGTGGTATCGGGCGGGGCGGTCTCGACGATCTGCAGCCGGGTGCCGTCCTTGAGGGCGCCCTGACCGGCCACCACCACCTGCTGGCCGCGGGAGATGCCGGCCACGATCTGGATCTGGTCATGCTCCTTGTAGCCGGTGACCACCTCGGTCTTGACGGCGGTTTCGCCGTCGGCCACGTAGACGTACTTCACGTCGTCCTCTTCCATCACCGCCCGCTTGGGGATCAGGATGGCATCGGGCCGCGTCTCGGTGGTGATGCCGACGCGGACGAAGGCGCCCGGCTTGAAGGCGGGATTGGAACCCAGCAGCTCGATGGTGATCTTGACCGTGCCCGTGGCCTGGTCCACCACCGGGCTGATGCGGGCGATGCGTCCCCTGGCCTGGATGTTGTCATCCACGCCCAGGCTGATGACCGCGGGATGTCCCGGCTTGACCTGCCGCGCCTCGGCCTCGGACAGGAACACGTCGGCATAGAGCGGCGAAAAATCGGCCAGTTTGAACAGGCTTTCCATGCTGCGGGCCGTCCGGCCCGGCTCCACCATGCGCTGGATAATATATCCGTCGAAGGGTGCCCGGACACTGGTGCGGGCCAGCTGCAGGCGAATCTGTTCCGTCTCCGCCTCCAGCTCGTCCACATGGTGGGTCAGCTCGCGGGTTTCGGAGCTGGAAACCCGCTGATCGTGCTCCAGCTCTTCCAGGCGGTACTGCAGCTGGGCCACCTCCGTCTCGCTGACCAGCTTGTTCTTGTACAGTTCCTCGTAGCGGGACAGTTCTTCCTTGCAGTTCTTGATCTGAACCTGGGCTTTCTCCTGGCGGATACGGGCCTTTTCCGTCTGCAGTTTGGCTTGGGCCAGGCGCTGCAGCTCCGACTGGAGCTGGATCTCCAGCTGGGAGCTGTCCAGCCGGCACAGGGGCTGGTCGGTGTTTACATAGTCACCTTCCTCCACCAGCACCTCTTCCACGACGCCATCGGTGCGGCAGGCCACGTCCACTTCGCGAAAGGCCCGCAGATTGGCGGTGGCCGTCACGAAGGCGGAGATTTCGCCGCTGGTGGCCTCCACCAGCTCGACGGGCACTTTCTCTTCGTCTTTTTTCTTCTCCGCTTCCTTTTTGGCTTCTTCGCCGGATTTGTCCCCGGCGGCCGACGCCTGATCGGTGTTCTGATCACCCGCGTCAGCGGTCTGGGCCTGTTCGGCGGCCGGTGTATTGTCCGAAGCGTCGGATCCCGGCGTCAGAAAATGAATGGACGCCGCCACCACGATGATGACCAGCAGGAATCCGTACACCTTCAATCTCGATTTGGTTTGGTTCGACATGTTCCTCACTCCGTGCGCTATAGTTTTCAACTCAACTCTACGAAGTTCGTTTCGCTGAAGTTCCGCACGACCATTTTTTTTCAGCACCTCGTCATCTGGCTGGATGAGCGGCGCCAGAGCGGGATGATCGGCGGCAGAAAGCCCGGTTTTTTAACCCTCTCCAGGCGGATCGAGACCCGGCCCGGCGGTCCGTACTGCCGCGGCCGATGTCCGGCGCCGCCCAAGGTCAGCCCGAAATGCCCGTACTCATCGTCTGACTGTCACAGAACCTCGAAACGTCGCCGGGGATGGTGCCCCCGGTACCTGCCCACCACCAAAGGCTTCGCCGGCCGCCTCGCCCTCAGCCCAGGGTGCCGGTGATTCGCCGGCGACAGATGGGGCGGGCATATGCAGGGTATACGCAGGCGAAATCCCGAACGCTACAAATCCCTTGATACGTGGTCCCCCGGCCGGTTCAACGGCCAAAGCCCGTGATGGTTGGTGTGGCTTTTTTCACATTACAGCCGGAATGCCCCCCAGCCGGCACCCGTCCCTGGAGCGATCCCCATCATCTTCGAGCCGGGGGATTGGCGCCGGACGAACAGACCGGCTGCCCGCAACTTCGGGGACGGCATCCTTTTCGCAGGCCGGGATCACACCCGCCGCCGGCGCCGTGGGCAAACGGTGCAACTTCTGTTTGACTTCCCCCGGCAAAATCAGTAAGATTCTCTCCGCCTGAACGGGCACGCTCTTTGGGATACCGGCCGAAGTGGCGGAACTGGCAGACGCACTGGACTCAAAATCCAGCGCTCCTTGCGGAGCGTGTGGGTTCGACTCCCACCTTCGGCACCAATACATGACAAGGCCCGCGGCGACGCGGGCCTTTTTCGCTCACAGTCCTTCAGTGAAGATACCCCAAATCTGAACTTGACGACGACAATTCGCCTATTTACTATCGAGACACGAGTTCGATAAACCACACGAGTGATCCGCTCACCAGTGGCGCACACCGCTATGAGGGCAGAACTGAACAGAGCACAGTGAAAGGATTGTGATGGACCCATTCACCATCCGGGCCAAATTCGGCGATGATTACCAGGCCGACGAGCAAACCTTTCTCATGGGGATCGACCGGCGGTTCACCGCCCATTTCGCCGCGCGTTTCGAGGGCCGACTCGTGCTGGAAACATGCACCGGCGCCGGCTTCACCACCCTGGCCCTGGCCCGGACCGCCCGCCACGTCTGGACGGTGGAGATCGACCCTCGCCATCTGGCCCAGGCCACGGCCAACGTGGCGCGGGCCGGACTCACGCCCAATGTGACGTTCATCCGGGGGAACATCCTGAACCCGCGCGTTCTCACCGGCCTGCCGCCGGTGGAGGCCGCCTTTCTCGATCCGGACTGGGCGGTGACAGGCCCTGGTCATGTCTACCGGTTTATCGATTCCAACACCCTCCCCCCGGCTGACGAGCTGCTGCGGAAAATCCTCGACATCACGCCTCACGTGGCGCTGGTCCTGCCGCCCTTCGTCGACGACGCTGAATTCAACGGTCTGCCCCCTCATGAACGCCAGCTCCTCTCCCTGGGCGACCGCCACGAGCTGTTCTGCCTGTATTTCGGTGATCTGAAACGGACCGACGGACTCTCCGAATTCCGCGTGTCCATCTGACTTCTCCATTCGCCGGACCAGGACCTGCTGAATTCGCCCCGCCCCTTTTTGCAACTAACAGAACAAGGAATCCTGTAACAGCGGCCCGGCCGGACGCACCGGCGGGCCGGATGCGAGGAGGGAGTTGATGAGACGCGCCCTGTTCATGATGGGACTGATCGCCTTGCTGGGCGCCTGGGCCCGTTCGCAGCCCCCATCGGGCACCGCCGGGCCGTACCTGGTGGGCGGTCCGTGCGAGGGGTGCGAGGCAGTGCTGGAGTATGGTGACCGCGATCCCGGGCCGGAACTGGTGCTGCCCGATTTCGACGGGGACGGCCAGCGGATCAAGGTGACGGGTACCGTCTACCAGCCTGACGGCCGTACCCCGGCGGCGGACGTGATCCTGTACGTCTATCACACGGATCCGCAGGGCATCTACCCCACCCGGGGCGATGAAAGGGGCTGGGGCCGCCGACACGGCGACATCCGCGGCTGGCTGAAAACCGGACCGGACGGGCGGTATACCTTTTACACCCTGAAACCGGCCGCCTATCCCGACAGCACCATCCCGGCCCATATCCACCTGACGGTCCTCGAACCCGACGGTGCGTATTACTGGCTGGAGAGCTATCATTTTAGCGGCGATCCGCACCTGACGGCGCGGGAGCGTTCGCCCGCCGCCCCGCGCGGCGGCAGTTCCGGCCTGCTGGATCTGAAACCCGAAGGCGACATGTGGGTGGGCGTCCGCCATATCGTGCTGGGCCGAAACGTGCCGGGGTATGACCAGACCCGGCCCCGCGGCCCTGGTGCGGCGCAGGTTCGCCCTGGCATCCGGCCGGGCCCGTAGCACTCTCCGATCACGGAAAGGAGACGATCCGCCATGACCCCTTATATCTGCGTGACCTGCGGCGTGCAATACGCCCCGACAGTCGCGCCGCCGGAGCGCTGCCCTATCTGCGAGGACGAACGGCAGTACGTGAACTGGGACGGCCAGCAGTGGACTACCCTGGCGGACCTTCAGGCCGACCACCGCAACGTTCTGACGGAGGAGGAGCCGGGTCTGACCAGCCTCCGCACCGCGCCGGCCTTCGCCATCGGCCAGCGGGCCCTGCTGGTGCAGAGCCTCGAGGGGAACGTGCTGTGGGATTGCCTTTCCCTGGTGGACGACGCCACCGTCACCGCCGTCAACAAACGGGGCGGCCTGTCCGCCGTGGCCATCTCCCATCCCCATTTCTATTCGTCCATGGTGGAATGGAGCCGGGCCTTCGGCGGCGTGCCCGTCTACCTCCATGCCGCCGACCGGTCCTGGGTGATGCGCCCCGACCCGGCCCTCGTTTTCTGGGAGGGCGAGCGGCACATCATCGGCGAGGGGCTCACCCTGGTCCGCGGTGGCGGCCATTTCGACGGCTCGGCCATGCTGCACTGGAAAAACGGCGCCGGCGGCCAGGGCGTACTGCTGACGGGCGACACCATCAAGGTGGCCGCCGACCGGCGCGCCGTCAGTTTCATGTACAGCTACCCCAACCATATCCCTCTCCCGGCGGCCGACGTCCGCCGGATCGCGGCGGCGGTGGAGCCCCTGGTGTTCGACCGCCTTTACGGCGCCTGGCCGGGCCACATGGTCCGCAGCGGCGCCAAACCGGTGGTGCGGCAGTCGGCGACCCGCTACCTGCAGGCGTTGGAATCCTGAGGTCATTACCCTCGCGGCAACGGGGGCTGCGCCATGGCCGATGACCTGTCGTCCGCTCGCGTCCGGCACCGGGCGAGAGTCCCCTGAACGGCGCAGACGGAGCGTGCCCGAATGGTTTGGCTGATCATACTGCTGATTCTCCTGATTCTGGGCCTCAGCCTGGCCGCCGTCAAGGTGTATGGCCGCCGGCGCTGGGACATGGAGTCCCGGCGGCGGCTCCGCCAGCTGGAGACCGGACGGGTGCACATCCGCCCCCCGCCCTGTGATCCGGCCACGCTGGACGGGCTGCCGTCTCCGGTGCAACGGTATCTCCGCACCGTGCTGCTGGCGGGCCAGCCCCTGATCACCGCCGTGACGGTGGTTCATGAGGGAACCTTCAACCTCGGCACCACCACCGACCGATGGCGGCCCTTCACGTCCACCCAGCGGATCGTCATCCGGCGCCCCGGTTTCTATTGGGATGCCGCCATCCGCCTGGCGCCCGGTCTGCCGGTCCGGGTCCGTGACGCCTACATCCTGGGTGAAGGTGTGCTGCAGGCCTCGCTCCTGGGAGTGTGGGCCGTCATGGACGCGCCCCCTTCGCCCGGTCTGGCCCACGACGAACTCATGCGCTTCCTGGCCGAAAGCGCCTGGTATCCCTCGGCGCTGCTGCCCGGCCAGGGCGTGTCCTGGGATGCCGTGGACGCACAATCGGCCCGGGCCACCCTCACGGACGGCACCATCAGCACTTCGCTCCTGTTCCGGTTCGCCGAAAACGGCCTGGTGGAGTCGGTGTACGCCGCCGACCGCGGCCGCACCGTCGACGGCCGTGAAATCCCTACGCCCTGGGAAGGTCGCTGGTCTGACTTCGAAACACGGCAAGGGATGCGCATCCCCATGACCGGTGAAGTGGCCTGGCTCCTGCCCGACGGGCCGAAACCTTACTGGCGGGGCCGCATCCGACGCATTGCCTTCGATTTCGCCCGGTAGAAACCGGAACACCGATTGGAGGGAAAATGGCTGAACTGAAAACAAGATCCACCGACGCCAGCGTCACCGATTTTATCGGGTCGGTGGAAGATGATCAAAAGCGGCAGGATTGCCTGGTCTTGCTGGGGATGATGGAACAAATCACCGGCGCCAGACCGAAAATGTGGGGTGACTCCATCGTCGGTTTCGGTCAGTACCATTATATCTATGGCAGCGGGCGCGAGGGGGACTGGTTCCTGACCGGTTTTTCTCCGCGCCGGCAGAACCTCTCGGTTTACATCATGGCCGGCTTCGACCGGTACGCCGCACTGATGCAGCGGCTGGGCCGCCACAAGACGGGGAAATCCTGCCTCTACATCCGCCGGCTGGACGACATCGCTCTGGAGGTGCTGCGGGAGCTCGTGGCGCAGTCCCTCGCGCACCTCTCCCGGAAGAACAGCCGAGACCGGACGACGGCAACAGGCGGGGTGGCAGATGCAGCACCCGGTATCGTTTGTGGGGGAATAATCGATGGTGTCAGGCCGCCGGATCGGGCACCCCGTAAAGGCGCTGCGGCGCGGTGACGCCCCAGCGGTCGGCCGCCACCTTCGTCAACAGACAGCCGACACCCACCATGAGCCACAGCAAGGCATAGAACAGCACATTTTCCGTCAGCCCGGTGTACACGCCCTCGGGCGTCTGCACCAGGAACAGGAACGCGTCGTGCAGGAAATGAAAGATCATGGCGGCCAGCAAGACGCCGGTCTTGTGGACGACGTAGGTGAAACCCACGCCAATGATAATGACCGACACGACATCCACCATGGCCAGCAGGTCAACTCCCTTGAGGTGGGCCAGGCCGAACACCGCCACCTGGATCATGAACGCCCGGGGCAGGGAGCGGGTCAGGCCCAGCAGCACCACCATCAGCACACCCCGGTAAAAGAGCTCCTCCCAGATGCCCGGATTCAGGCTGAAGACGAAGTGGGTCAGGCTGAGCGTATCCCAATCCAGCACGTACCGGCCGGTGAGGAGGGAGGCCGCCAGCATGCCGCCCAGGGTGCACACCGCCAGGGCCACGCCCAGCAGCGCGTGCTTCCAGGCGCCCGGCGGCGGCACCAGGCCGACCCGGCGCGCGAACTCACCCGGGGAAACCCGGCCGAAGGGAATGCCGAAAACCCGGGGGAACAGGACAAAGGCGATAACGGCCGCCACGGCCAGGTTCACCAGCGACATGGCCAGGCGGGAAATCTCGATATTCAGCATGAGCCGGGCGGCGTAGCACAAGGCGAAGCCGAAGGCCGGCGCGGCAATGGGCAGGGCGACGGCCCGGATCTTCTGCCGGATGGATTGTGTCATATCAATCTCCGTATAAAGGCAGGTTATGGATCATGTCGTCCCGTTTCGCGCCGCCGATTTTGATTGCGCCTTTCTCCGCCGCACCAAAGCCTGGGCTCAGCTCTATACGACCGGTAACGACCACCAGACATACCGAGCCGAAAATGGGGGGATCAGGATCTCCCCCTTGCGACCCGGCATCCCCTTCATGAATGCCGCGCTTATCATTCCCGTAATTTGTTCCCGGATGTCGGCGGTCCGACTTCGGCGGCATATTGGTCGAAAAAGACCGCTACGCGCGGCAGGAAATCCTCAAAGCGCAGATAGATATCCCGCCTGGCCTCGTAATCGGCCAGCAAGGTCACCAACGGCCGAATGTGCGGGAAACCGGCCCGCTCGTCCCAGCGCATGGTCCGCCCGGCGTCATCCTCATCCCTGTGCGCCAGCAGATAGCGAACCACACAGGCCCGCACCAGATATTCATACATCATCACATGCCAGAAATTGTAGCCAGATTGTCTCAGTTTCGGCTGGTGATAAGGAAAAATGATTTCACCCGCTCCCCGAAGCCGGTCGGCATGGCGATCCACCAGTGGATTGACATATGCGTGGCAGAATTCATGGACCACCACCGGCAGGAACCACTCGGCCTCATAGCGCGGCACGCCCGTACTGTCGGGATCCCGCGCCCCCAGGATGGCGTTGAACTCCCGGTGACCGTCGGGGAACGTGACCGTGGCCGCGTAGTTGCAGGTACCGTTCTGGAGATCGATGAGCACGACGAAGTTCGCCGGAGCGTCACCGAAATAATCCCTGAACCAGGGAAGGAGTTTTGCGCCGGACAGGGTGGCGCGGAGATTCCGGACGGCCTGTGAGTGCAGGTTGGCGTGGGAGGTAAAGAATGCCATAAACTCCGTGTCCCGGGCGAACGCGCGGGCAGCCTCCAGGAACCGGGAGATGGTTTCGGAGGTCCAGCGAGGGTCCAGATCGGCCGGCGGCGGCACCAGGGGGGCGCGCGGCGCCAGCTCCGGCGGCTCGCCCACGTAAACGGCCAGGCCCATGGGCGAATTCCCGTCAAGATGATGGCTGTGCCGCAGCTCCCGCGCCAGGTGAACCGCCCGGTGGTTTCGAAAAGGGCCGAAATGTGCTTCCACGGCGGCGATATATTCGGGCAACATCACTTCGTCATACTGGCCAGTGGCGGCCAGTCGGTGAATGGTGCTGAACAGCTCCAGTTGGGGATCAATCCGGACAGCCACGCCGTACTCCGGATCTGCCGCTGCCAGGGGGCGACCCGGTTCAGGGGCGCAGGCCGGCAGGAGGATCACCAGGCCAGCCAGGGTCAAACATTGTCTGGCGAAGGAACGGATCTGTCCCGTTGTTGTGACAAGCGGAGTCATGGAAACCCATCCTTTGTCCCGCGTTTATAAGATATTCCGATCCGGGGCGCATATCTCAGCGCAGAAAATACACCGCCGTCGCCACAACGGCCATGACCAGGGCCACCGTCACCGCGCGCCGCACCCGTTTGCAGCGCAGCGCCCGGTAGGACCCCTCGTGGATGTAGTACGCGTCCGTTCCGGCGCCGCGGACCGCCCCCGCCGTCTGGAGCCGGGCCAGCCGCCATCGGGAAATAGCCCTCAGGCTCGGCAGCGGCACGGCCGTCCCGGGCGACGTGGCGTTCTGCCGGCGCAATCGTTTAATGAGTTTCTGTTCCAGACCCATGACGATGGACGCCGCCGCCGTCAGCAGGGCGGCCACCAGTTGCAGGATCTCGGGTGTTTTCATCTCCGGATGCGCCTCCTCTGGCCGATCATTCCTCTCCCGAAGGCATGCCTGTTCGTTCTCCGGGAGCCTTCTGCCGGATGACCTGTTTGTCGTTTGTGGGTAAGATACTACATGATCGACGCTTTTTCCGCCAAAACAGAACCATGGACCGTTTTTTGCGGATCACCCACGCCGACAGGCGATATCCATCCTCGGCGGCGACAGGAAAGAGCCCGGGCGGCGGCATTTCCCGGCAGGGCAGCCGGCCGGGAAGACGCCCCCCGCAGAACGGCACCTAGTCGAGTTCCGGATATGTTTCTCCGGCGAATTTCGCCATGGGCACATCGCTGTTCCAGATATCGACGTGCAGCTTCCAGCGCCCGGCACCGCCCCGCTTCCAGATGTGGACGTTCTTGGTTTTGTGCCACTGCGGTTCGGCCCCGGCGTCATGGTAGGTGTAGTAATAGGCATTGACGGTGTACGCCAGATCGCCGCTGACGCCCACGTCCAGCAACCGGCGCCCGCGGATGCGGAAGACGGAATCGCCGCCCTCGCCGATGACCGCGCGGATGGCGTCCCGGCCCCGCCAGGGAGTCCAGTGGTTGGGCATCATGAGGGCGTCATCCGTAAACATGGCGATGCGGGCCTCGCCGTCGCCCGCCTCCACGGCGGCATAGAAGGCATCCACCGCCGCGCGCAGGTCAGCGGGAATTTCCGGTTGCCGCGGCGAATCGCTCCCGGCCGCCCACATGAGCCAGACGATGGTCGTCACCCCCAACAACCCCAGAATTCTTCTCATGTTCGCACCTCCATCCAGCACTTCGACGAATGAATCCCCGGCGGCCACACGCAATGGTCGTCCTTGTGGCACATCCTCGGCCACCCATTCCGGGGGATTCCTTTTGCGTTGGATGCGGATTGGCCGCCCGGGTTCAATCCCTGTCCGCGGAGGCCTGATCGGAAGCGGCCCACCGGATTGCACCGTCGTCTCGGGGTGAACGGACACCCCGGCCGGTGCCATTCAGGCCGGGGTATGTTCCTGTTCGAGATTCAGCAGGTGCCGCTTACGCCACAGGCCGCCGCCGTAACCGGTGAGCTGGCCGTTCTTGCCGATGACGCGGTGGCAGGGGATGAGGATGGCCAGGCAGTTGTCGCCGTTGGCCCGGGCCACGGCCCGTACCGCCGCCGGGCGGCCCAGCCGTTCCGCCTGCGCCTGGTAGGAACGTGTTTCACCATAGGGAATGGACCGCAGCTCCCGCCAGACCGACTCCTGGAAAGGCGTGCCGGCCAGGACCAGGGGCAGGGTGAAAGTGGTCCGGGCGCCGGCGAAATATTCATCCAGCTGGGACCGCAACATGTCCAGATGGCGGTGGGCGCCGGGCAGCCAGCCGGCCCGCAGCCGGCGGGTGAGCCGGGCCAGCTGGGTCTCCAGCATCCGGCGGTCCACGAATTCCAGCAGGCAGACGCCCTCGTCGGTGGCGCCGGCCAGCATGGGCCCCAGCGGCGTGGGCAACCGGGTGACGGTGATCAGTCGCTGCCGGGGACTCTGGTTGGGCGAAAAGGAGGTCAGTTTCTTGAAGGACTCGGTAAAACCGCTCAGGGACTCGTAGCCCGCGTCGAAGGCGGCATCGATGACCTTCCCGCCGTGCCGGATGCGCCCGAAGGCCTGACCGATCCGGAGAGCCCGCAGGTAGCCCTGGAACGTCAGCCCGTGATGCCGCCGGAACCAGCGGCGCACGCGGTTGGGATCCAGCCCGCGCGCCCGCAGGTCGGCGTCCTTCAGGCGGATGTCGGGCGACGCGTCCACTTCGGCCAGCAGCGGCCGCAGCCAATCCGGCGCCTCGCCGCGGCAGGCCATGGGCCGGCAGATCTTGCAGGGACGGTAGCCGGCGTGCAGGGCGTCCCGGGAGCTGCCGTAGAATTCGATGTTCTCCCGCTTTGGCTTGCGGGCCGGGCAGACTGGGCGGCAGAAAATGCCGGTGGTCCGGACGGCCACGAAGAAGATGCCGTCATAGGTGCTGTCCCGGCGCAGGAAGGCGTCATACATGGTGTCCTGATGGGGCAGATTGTGGTTCATGGTTCATTTCCTCTCGGCACCGCTGCCGCGGGAGCGGCGCAGGGAATATTCGCGGCTGACGGATTCACTATAGGTCGGCCGTCGATGCCGGCGAAACCGGAAACTTGTCACCCTATTCGATTTCAGATCGCCCGTGGACAAGTTCGTTGCAAACAGCCCGGTTTGGCCGTACCATGGAATCAGCACCACACCATGGGGGACACCATGAAAATGATCGGCCTGATGAGCCTGCAAAAGGACAAACCCAAACTGCGCCGGATTTTCGAGAAGAACAACGTCCAGATCTTCAGTGAGATCGAGATCACGGGCCACACCCTGAACACCCTGGCCCGCTATGGGTGGGCGGCCTCGACCCAGGACGTCCCGCTCTACTCCTCGCTCTGCTTCGCCATCATTCCCGAACCGGACGCCCGCGCCGTCATGGACGCCATCGAGGAACTGGCCGGCACCGATGATTCCGGCCATCCCATCCGTGCCTTTCAGGTGGACGTGGAACGGATGATCTGAGCGGTCCCCATTTCGGCCGGTCGGATAACCGCGCGACATTGGGGTTTCGTCACCGGACACACCCGGTCCGTCCCGCCATCAGTCGCTCCGGACGGTTCGGGCGGCCGAGGCGTAATACTTCAGGATGAAGTCTTCCTGGACGGCGTACGACCAGTGCACGTCGCGGATATACCGGGCGGCCTCTTCGGGGCGGCCCTCGGCCAGCCGCTCGACGATCCGCCAGTGTTCCTCGACGGACGAACGCTCCCATTCCCGGACATAGCCCTCGCGCCGCGGGAAATCGTAGAGTCGTTTTTTCATGGTGCTGGCGGCGCGGATCAGCTTCCGGTTGCCGGCGGCCCGGATGTAGGTGTCGTGAAACTCCAGGTTGAACTGGTAATAGCGGTCGAAATCGTTGTCGTCCAGGGCCGTACCCATCCAGCGGTTGAGATCGGCCATGCGCCGGATGTCGGTCTGGGACAGGCGGGGGACAGCGGCCAGCAGGGCGGTGCTCTCCAGGGCGCCGATGAGCTGGTAGTAGTCGCGGATGTCCTCCAGAGTCAGCTCGTTGACGAACACCCCCCGGCGCGGGCGGATGGTGACGAAATCCTCCACCTCCAGCATGATGAGCGCCTCCCGCAGCGGGGTCTTGCTGACGCCCAGCTTGCGGCATGTGGCGTCGAGATTGATGGCCGATCCCGGCCGCAGCGCGCCCTGGCTCAGCTGGTGGCGCAGGTATTCGTACACCTGTTCTTTCAACGATTTCACGGTGAGAATCTGGCTGTCTTCCATGGCGACCTCCCCTGGCCGGCTGTTTCAATCATACTGCAGCCCGGACGGCCGGTCAAACGTTAATATATGATATATCAGATCGGACCACCTGTTCCGGGCGCCTTCGACGGCCAGACCACACCCCCTGTCAAGGGCGAAGGAGGGGGTATACACGGACAGGCCTGTTATTTCAGTATGGAACGGTCAGAACCGTGCTGCGGGCGCACCCCACCCGCACCCACGAAACCGGAAAAGTGGCCATGGCACGGAAATGGCGTTGCATTTCCTGTCCATGTCTGATATATCAGATTTCAGAGGGCGCTTTCGCCTCTAGATCATCTCGTGGGATACCACCAGCACCATGAGTCAGACAGAGCCTAGCGGCATCATCTTCGATATCAAACACTACGCCATCCATGACGGTCCGGGCATCCGTACCACCGTCTTTCTCAAAGGGTGCCCGCTGGATTGCCGCTGGTGCCACAATCCCGAAGGGATCTCGCCCGAACCGCAGCTGCTGTTCCGGGCCGAGGCCTGTCTGCCCGACTGCCACCGCTGCCTGGCTGCCTGCCCGCACCAGGCCGTCACCCTGGACGGGCCGAAGATCCGCGTGGACGCCGCGCGCTGCGTGGCCTGCGGCACCTGCGCCGACGCCTGCCCGACCGGGGCCCTCCGCCTGGTGGGACGCCGCGTAACGGTCAGCGACATCATGCAGGAGCTCGAGAAGGACCGGGTCTTTTACGACGAGTCGGGCGGCGGCGCCACCTTTTCGGGCGGCGAGCCCCTGGCCCAGCCCGAATTCCTGACGGCCCTGCTGGCCGAGTGCCGCCGCCGCGGCATCCACACCGTGGTGGACACCTCCGGCTTCGCTCCGCCGGCGGTGGTCCGGCGCGTGGCCGGCCTGACCGATCTGTTTCTCTATGACCTGAAGGCCCTCGACCCCGACACTCACCGCCGGACCACCGGCCAGGACAACGGCCTGATCCTGGACAACCTTCGTCTGCTGGCCAGCGAAGGCGTCCGGGTGATGCTGCGTATCCCCTACATGCCCGGCGTCAACGACGACAACGTCTCCCTGCAACGCCTGGCGGCGCTGCTCAGGGAGCTGCGCTCCATCACCGAAATCGCCTTGCTCCCGTTTCACCGGGGCGCCACCCACAAGTATCGCCAGCTGCAGCAGGCCGGCCCGCCGTGGCACGGCGACGAACCGGATCCCCAAAGCCTGGCGGCGGCCAGAACCCTGCTGGAAATGCAGGGGCTGATCGTCAGAATAGGAGGATGACATGAATGAGCGAATTCGCCGGCTGCGCCAGCAGAGCCTGGAGGCCGTCCCGTCCATCACCGCCGAGCGGGCCCGTCTGCTGACGGAATTCTACCAGAGCCCCTACGCCCGCCAGGTGTCGGTGCCAGTGGCCCGGGCCATGGCCTTCCGCCACATCCTGGAGCACAAGGCCATCTGTATCAACGACGGCGAGCTCATCATCGGCGAGCGGGGACCTGCGCCCAAGGCCACGCCCACCTATCCCGAGATCACGGCCCACACCGACGACGACCTGCGTATCCTGGACTCCCGCGAGAAAACGGCCTACCGGGTGGACCATGACACCCGCGACCTCTATGCCCGTGATATCTATCCCTACTGGCGGGGCCAGTGCATCCGCGACCGCATCTTCCACGAAATGGACGTGGAATGGAAGGAGGCCTTCGAGGCGGGGATCTTCACCGAGTTCATGGAGCAGCGCGCGCCGGGCCACACCGTCCTGGGCGACAAGATCTACCATAAAGGGATGCTGGACATCATCCGCGACGTGGACACGGCCCTGGACAGTCTGGACTTCTACAATGACCCGGCCGCCTGGCGCAAGCGGGAGGAGCTCAAGGCCATGCGCATCGCCGCCGAGGCCATCATCGTGTATGCCCTGCGGCACGCCGAGCGCGTCGAGGCGCGGGCCGCGGATGAAAAGGATCCGCAGCGGCGGACCGAGCTGGAACGCATCGCCCGCAACTGCCGCCACGTGCCGGCCCACGCCCCCCGGGATTTCTGGGAAGCCCTGCAGTATTACTGGTTCGTGCACCTGGGCGTGATCATCGAGCTGAATCCATGGGACTCCTTCAATCCCGGTCGCCTGGACCAGCACCTGCTCCCCTTCTACCGGTCCGGCCTGGGCGACGGTTCCCTGACGGAGGACGCGGCCCGCGAGCTGCTGCAGGCCTTCTGGGTCAAGTTCAACAACCAGCCGGCCCCCCCCAAGGTGGGCGTCACCGCCGAGGAGAGCGGCACCTACACCGACTTCGCCCTCATCAATACCGGCGGCCTGACCGCCGATGGCCGCGACGCCGTCAACGAGGTCACCTTCCTGATCCTGGACGTCATCGAGGAGATGCGCCTGCTGCAGCCCAGCTCCTGCGTCCAGCTCAGCAAAAAAAATCCGGACCGCTTCCTGGAGCGGGCGCTGCACATCGTCAAGACCGGCTTCGGGCAGCCCTCCATCTTCAACACCGACGCCATCGTCCAGGAGCTGGTGCGCCAGGGAAAATCTCTGGAGGACGCCCGCTGCGGCGGCGCCAGCGGTTGCGTGGAGGTGGGCGCCTTCGGCCGGGAGTGCTACATCCTCACCGGCTACTTCAACCTGGTCAAGATCCTCGAACTGACCCTCAACAACGGCGTGGACCCCGCCACCGGCCGGCAGCTGGGCCTGCCCACCGGCAACGCCGCCGCTTTCGGCGGCTTCGACGAGTTGATGGCGGCGTTCGACCGCCAGGTACGCCATTTCGTGGATATCAAAATCAAGGGGAACAACATCATCGAACGGCTGTACGCCGAGCTGCTGCCGGCACCGTTCCTGTCGCTCCTCATCGACGACTGCGTCGCCAACGGCCGGGACTACAACGACGGCGGCGCCCGCTACAACACCACCTACATCCAGGGCGTGGGCATCGGCACAATCACCGATTCCCTGGCCGCCCTCCGGCACCATGTCTTCGAAAAGGGGACATTCGCCATGGCGGATTTGCTGGCCATGCTGGCCGCCGATTTCGAGGGGCACGAGCCCGAGCGGCAGCTCCTCATCAACAAATCCCCCAAGTACGGCAACGACGACGACCAGGCCGACACCCTCATGCAGCAGGTGTTCGAGATCTACTACCAGGCCGTCAACGGCCGGCCCAACACCAAGGGAGGCGAGTACCGCATCAACATGCTGCCCACCACCGTCCACGTGTACTTCGGCCGGGTCACGGGCGCCACGCCCGACGGGCGGCACAAGGCCGAGCCACTTTCCGAGGGCATCTCCCCCGTCCAGGGCGCCGACCGACACGGCCCCACCGCCGTCATCAAGTCCGTGGGCAAGATGGATCACCTGCGCACCGGCGGCACTCTGCTGAACATGAAATTCATGCCCCAGCTGCTGGCCACCGACGAGGGGATCCGCAAGCTGGCGCAACTGGTGCGGTCCCATTTCCGCATGGACAGCCACCACATCCAGTTCAACGTGGTCAGCGCCGACGTCCTGCGGGACGCCCAGGCCCAGCCTGACAAATACCGCGATCTCATCGTGCGCGTGGCCGGCTACAGCGACTACTTCGTCGACCTCGGCCGGGAGCTGCAGGACGAGATCATCCGCCGGACAGCCCACGACGGGGTCTGAGCCGGCGCCTTACCAACCGCCGACACGGGAAGCAGGGGATATGCCCGCCATCAGCATCTTCAACGACGTCCTGGGACCGGTCATGCACGGCCCATCCAGTTCCCACACCGCCGCTTCGCACCGCATCGGCGCCATGCTGCGCGGCCTGCTGGGGGGCGAGCCGGCCACCCTCGAGGTGACCTTCGATCCGGCCGGCTCCTACGGCCAGGTCTACGCCCAGCAGGGGGCGGACCGGGCGTTGCTGGCCGGACTCATGGGCTGGCCCATCGTCTCCGGCGACTTTATGAACGCCCTGGACATCGCCCGTTCGCACGACCTGGAATTTGCGTTCGCCTGCGCCCCTCTGCCCGGCGCCGACCATCCCAACACGGCCGACCTGCGGGTCACGTCGCGGGAGGGCGGCCGACTGCGGGTATGGGCCAAATCGACGGGCGGCGGCACCTTCGTCATCCATCGCCTGGAGGACTGGCCGGTTCACCTGGCCGGATACCACCACGAACTGCTGCTGGAGACCACCCGGACGGCCAGGGCGTCCGTGGCCGATGCAGTGAAAAGGGAACTGCCCCCCGGCTACAATTTGACGGTGGCGATGGAGGGTGAGTACGCGCTCCTGGGATTCAGCACCCCGGAAGCAGTCGCCGAGCCCGTCTTCCACCGGATTGCATCGATGGGCGGCATCCGGCGCGTCTGGCGCTCGGAACCCCGGTTCTGGGTAATTCGGGGCGAGCCCCTCTTCCGGAGCGGGGCAGCCGTTGGCGACCTGGCCCGGGAGCGGGGCTGGACTCTTGGCACCGCCGGGCTGGCCTACGAAAGCGCCTTGCTGGGCCGGACGGACGAGGAAAGTCTCACTGAAATGAAAGACCGCTACCGGATCATGGCCGAGTCTGTCCGCCAGGGTCTGGCCGGCGGTGGCGACGGGATGCAGTTGCTGACGGCGACGGCCGCCGACGTCTTCGCCGCCGAGGCGGAAGGCCGGCTGGCCGTGGGCGGCATCCACGCCCGGGCGGCGGCCCGGGCCCTGGCGGCCATGCATGTCAACAGCAGCATGGGCGTGGTCTGCGCCGCGCCCACGGGCGGCTCGGCCGGCGTGCTGCCCGGCGTGCTGACCACCCTGGCCGAGGAGAAGGCGCTGTCAGAGGATGACCTGGCCCGGGGCCTGTTTGCCGCCGGGGTGGTGGGTCTCATCGTGGCCGAGCGGGCCACTTTCGCCGCCGAGATCGCCGGCTGCCAGGTGGAGATCGGCGCCGCCGGGGCCATGGCCGCCGCCGCCGTGGTGGAGATGGCCGGCGGCAGCGCCAGTCAGGCCCTGGACGCTGCGGCCATCGCCTTCCAGAACACCATGGGCTCGGTCTGCGATCTGGTGCAGGGCATCGTCGAGATCCCCTGCCACACCCGTAATGCCGCCGCCGCGTCGGCCGCATTCGTGTGCGCCGACCTGATCCTGGGCGGCTATCGCAATCCCATCCCCCTGGACGAAACGGTGGACGCCGTGCTGGACACGGGCCGGATGATGCCCGCCGAGCTGCGAGTCACCTCCCGCGGCGGACTGGCCCTCTGCCCCAGCGCCCGAGCTATACCCCGCCGGCGATAGGAACGTCCGACTTTTCCTTGCCCCGCGTAATCGCCCGGTGATAAAAAGGGAAGGGGACCACCCCCCAGGCCATCCCGAAAGAGGGGAGAATCCGTCATGAGTCAGATCAACATCCGCGTGCTCACCGGCGAGGAGATCCGCCGGGCGCTGCCCATGCGGGCGGTCATCCAGACCCTGCGTGACGCCTTCCGTGAGCTCTCCGCCGGCCGTGTGACCATGCCCCTGCGCGCCCGGGTATCGGTGCCGGATCCCGCCGGCACCTTCCTGGTGATGCCGGCGCTGAGACCCGACGCCGGGCAGATGGCGGTGAAGGTGGTGTCGGTCTTTCCGGAAAATCGCCGGCGAGACCTGCCCTCCATCCACGCCGTGGTGTTGGTGTTCGACCCGCGGGACGGACGACCGCTGGCCCTGCTGGACGGGGAAAGTCTTACCGCCCTGCGCACCGGCGCCGCCTCGGGTGTGGCTACCGACATTCTGGCCCGGCCGGAGGCCGCCACCGCCGCCGTGTTCGGGGCGGGCGCCCAGGGCCGCACCCAGCTGGAGGCCGTGGCCGCGGTCCGACAGCTGAAACACGCCTGGATCTTCGACCCGGCGGCCGACGCCGCCGCGGAGTTCGCCCGCGAAATGACCGCCCGCCTGGGCGTGCCCGTGGACATCGCCCCGGATCCGGCCGCCGCCCTGCGGAAGGCGGAGGTGGTCTGCACCGCCACCACCGCCGGCCGCCCGGTGTTCGACGACGCGGATGTGCCGCCGGGCGTTCACCTCAATGCCGTCGGCGCCTACACACCGGCCACCCACGAAATCCCCCCGGCCACCGTGGCCCGGGCCCATGTGGTGGTGGATCAGCGCCAGGCTTGCCTGGCCGAGGCCGGCGACCTCATCATCCCCCGTGACCGGGGGCTGCTGGCCGCGGACTTTTCTCCGGCGGAGCTGGGCGAGATCCTGGACGGGCGCCGCCCCGGCCGGTCCGCGCCCGACGAGATCACCCTTTTCAAATCGGTGGGCGTGGCCGTGCAGGACACGGCCGTGGCCGGGCAGGCCCTGGCCGTTGCCACCGAGCTCGGCCTGGGCCGTGACGTGGCGTTGTAAACGCAGCGGACCGGCCGCTCCGGCCGCGGTCCCCGCAAGTGGACAGACTGGACATCGGGAGGATGTATATGCGTATCGATCTTCGCAGCGACACCCTGACCCTGCCCACGCCCGACATGCGCCAGGCCATGCTGGCGGCCGAACTGGGCGACGACGTTTACGGGGAGGATCCCACCGTCAACCGCCTGCAGGAGCGGGTAGCCCGCCTGCTGGGCAAGGAGGCGGCCCTGTTCGTGCCCACCGGCTCCATGGGCAACTGCGTCTGCCTGCTCAGCCAGACGTCGCCGGGCCACGAAGTGATCTGTGAATCCAGATCCCATATCATCAATTACGAACTGGGCTCGCTGGCCGTGTTCGGCGGGTTGCTGCCCCGGCCCATCCCCGGTCAAAACGGCCGGATGGACCCGGCCGACGTCGTCCGGGCCGTGCAGCCGAAAACCTACTACGCCAGCCAGACGGGCCTCATCGCCCTGGAAAACACCCACAACCTGGCCGGTGGCACCGTGCTGGAGGTGGACTATATGGCCGAAATCCGTGCCATCGCCGACCGGCAGGGATTGCCCGTCCACCTGGACGGCGCGCGCATGTTCAATGCCGCCGCCTGCCTGGGCGTGCCCGTCGCCGACATCGCCCGCCACGCCGACTCCGTCATGTTCTGTTTTTCCAAGGGGCTGGGCGCACCGGTGGGTTCCATCGTGGCCGGTTCCGCCGATTTTATCACCCGGGCCCGGGTCCATCGCAAGCGGCTGGGCGGCGGCATGCGCCAGGTGGGCATGCTGGCGGCGGCGGCCATGGTGGCCCTGGACACCGTGCCCCCGCACCTGCCGGCCGATCACGAAAAGATCCAGCGCTATGCCCGCTTTCTGGCGGAATACGACTTCATCCACTTCGACCCGGCTACCGTTCAGACCAATATCCTCATCTTTCAGGTCCGGCATCCCCGGCGGACGGCGGCCGACCTGGGCGGCTACCTGGCCGAACAGGGCGTTCTGTGCCACGTGTTCGGCGACAGCATCCGCCTGGTCACCTACCGCGACATCACCACCGAGATGGTGGAACGGAGCCTGGATATCCTGTGGGATATCTTCACGAAATATTTCTAGACGTTGACACGAGGCACAGCATGAAAACCCCCTGGACAATGCCGGCCGACGGGCCGGTCATCCGCACCATCGAGGCCCACACCGCCGGCGAGCCCCTGCGGGTCATTGTCGACGGCCTGCCCCCCATCCCCGGCGACACCATCCTGGCCAAGCGCCGCTACGCCCGCGAGCACCTGGATCACCTGCGCACCGCCCTCATGTGGGAGCCGCGCGGTCACGCCGACATGTACGGCGCCATTCCGGTGGAACCGGTGACGCCCGACGGCGACCTGGGCGTGCTCTTCCTGCACAACGAGGGCTTCAGCACCATGTGCGGACACGGCATCATCGCTCTGACCACGGTGCTGCTGGAGACGGGCATGGTCGTCCGCGAAGGCGAAACCCCCGTGCTGCGCATCGACACGCCGGCCGGCCGGGTGACGGCCCGGGCATATCGGGAAAAGGGCCGCGTCGCCCGGGTGGCGTTCGAGAACGTGCCCTCCTTCGTGTATGCCGCCGGGCGCCGGGTGGACGTGCCCGGCATCGGTCCCGTTCCTTACAGCGTGGCCTTCGGCGGGGCATTCTACGCCTTCGTCGAGGCGGTCGACCTGGCGGTGAGCCTTGACGAATCCGACTTCCGCCGCCTCATCGACCGGGGCATGCGCATCAAGCACGCCGTCATGGCCGACCTGCCCCTGGTCCATCCCGACGCCGAGGACCTGGGCTTCCTGTACGGCACCATCATGACCGGGCCGGCCCATGACCCGGCCCATCACAGTCGCAACGTCTGCGTCTTCGCCGACGGCGAGGTGGACCGCTCGCCCACCGGCACCGGGGTCAGCGCCCGCGCCGCCATCCATTACGCCCGCGGCGACATCGCCCTGGGCGAACAGTTCACGGTGGAGAGCATCCTGGGCACCACCATGGCGGGCCGGGCCGTCCGGACATCCCGGGTCGGCGCCTTCGCCGCCGTCATCCCCGAGGTTACCGGCCGGGCCTCCATCGTCGGCCGGGCCGAATGGTGCATCGACCCCGGCGATCCCCTGGGCCATGGCTTTTTGTTGAGATGAGTGTTCCCCGTACATGTCGTCGGGCCAAAATCCGCAACAGCCCGTCGGCCTGACGACAGTTAATCTGCCCCTCTACTCCAACGCGGAAGAGCCTATTCCTCCCGGGCCAGCTCCAGGGCGCAGCCGGCCACCCACCGGCCGATGTCTTCCATGATCCGCGGCGTGATCCAGTAGATGGTGTCCTGGTCCGTGTGGTAGCCGTGATGATCGCCGCCCGACGAAAAAACCGAGACGGCCGGGATGCCCTTCTCGATAAACGGGCCGTGGTCGGCGCCGCTGCCACCGATGCGCTCGTTCCCCTTCAACTGGCAGGTCAGGCCCAGGGACTCCCTGACCTGGTTGGCCAGCAACTCGAAGCCGGGATCCTTTTTCAGACCCAGCACGAAAATGTCGGGACCGGCGCCCACCATATCCATGTTCAGTACAAAGTGGATCTTCTCGATGGGTGCCGGCGGGCGCTCGGCAAAACGCCGGGAGCCCAGCAGGCCCATCTCCTCGCCGCCGAACAGGACGAAAACGATGCTGCGCGGCGTCCGGACACCGGCCTGGGCCATGGCCCGGGCGATGCTCAGCACCACCGCCGTGCCCGAGGCGTTGTCGTCGGCGCCGGGCGTCAGCACCGGCCAGGCGCCGGTGTGATCCAGGTGCGCCCCGATGACCACCGCCTCCTGTTGCCGCTCCGGGTCGCTGCCGGGCAGCCAGGCCACCACGTTGTAACCGGTACCCAGCCGCAGTTCAGCCTGCACGGCCAGATCGGCCGTCGCTTTGGTGACAAAGGAAACATTCCGGCGCAAATTCAGGAGCGGCTTCAGCGCCTCCACCGACGTGCCCGACGCCTTCAGCACGGCATCCGCCGTCTCCGGCGAAATCTGGACCATGGGGAAGTTCTCCAGATGATCGCCGTTGGGATTGGCCACTGGCCGGTAGATGTACAGCAAGCCGGCCGCCCCGTGCCGGCGGGCGTTGGCCGTGCGGAAACGATGGTCGTCGTAGGCCGTCCAGTCCTCGCCTTCGCGGGCCGGCGGCGCGCCCTTGAGGATCATGACGACTTTGCCCGTCACGTCCATTCCGGCAAAGTCATCGTGACCGTACTCCGGCGCGCTCAGTCCATATCCGGCGAACACCACCGGCGCGGAGACCGTCCCCTGACCGCTGAAATTGAAAGGATAAAAATTCGAGAAGTATTCTCCCTCGATCACTTGTTCGCCGCCCTCGGCCTGGATCCGCAGCGTCAGCGAGGCCTGCCGGACTTCGGTGTAACGGGCGGAAAACGCCTGCAGGTAGTCTTCGGACAGGGGCGTCAGGCCCCATTCCCGAAACAGGTCGGCGGCCCGGTGGGCGGCCCGGGCATAGCCCGCCGACCCCGTGAGCCGTCCCTCATAGGCCGGCGAAGAAAACTCCGCCACCAGGTCGTAGATCTCCGCCGCACGGATCCCCTCCGTCACGGCCGATTTCGTGGCCGGGTCCAGCGCCGCCACCCAGACACACATGACCATCAGCAAGATCGTCGTTCGGCGAATCACGATACCTCCCCTGTCGTCAGATTCATGAGCCCAAGCCTCTGCAATATACTGGAAAATGACGTCCAATGTTTCATTGCCTGGGCACCTTCCTGCCGCCGCCCGGATTTCCCGCCTTTCCCCCTTTCGACAAGGTTGCAAAACGTGCCGGGTCCCACTACAATGATGAGCTACTGGGTGAATATTCAAATCCTGAAATGCGTTCTTGGCTGAGGTTCTTTCGGCAGGGACGGCAGAGGCTACGGCATGAAGGAGTGTCCCCGCTGCGGACGTTGTCTGGATGATGCTGCGGATCGCTGCCCGCGGGATGATTTCCCCCTGGAGCCCTCCCTGCCGGGCCCGCCCGTCATGAGCGAGCGCTATGACCTGGAACGGCGTCTGGGCAGCGGGGCCATGGGCACCGTATACCGGGCCCGACACCGGGATCTGAAGAAAGTCTTCGCTCTCAAGCTGATCCATCATGCCGCCCACGCCAATCCGCAATACCAGATCCGGTTTCGCCGGGAAGCCGAGGCTCTCGGCAAGCTGGAACACCCCGGCATCGTCCGGGTTACCGACTACGGCGTCGATCCGCGCAACGGGGGCATTCCCTTCCTGGTGACGGAATATCTGGCCGGCCAGACACTGCAGCAAACCATCCGCGACCGCCAGCGCCTGCCGATCCGGGAGGCCCTGCCGTTACTGAACGGCATCGCCGGGGCCATCGACCACGCCCATCGCCAGGGTATCCTCCATCGTGATCTCAAACCGGGCAATGTGTATCTGTGCGGGGACCCGGCGGCGGTGCCATCGGTGAAAATCCTGGATTTCGGCCTGGCCCGTTTCGTGGATCCCTCGGCCCGGGCGGGGGCCCGGCCTGGCGCCGCCCCGGAGCTGCCGTCCCGGGTACGGCTGCGGACGGGAGCCGACGGCCTGGTGGAATCGGTGCCCTCGCCCCTCACCGATTCCTATCAGGATTTTTTGCCGACCCTGGCCCTGGAGGGGAGCGCGTCGGCCGGTCACACGGAACGTCTGACCATGGCCCACGCCATTCTGGGCACCCCCGGCTACATCGCGCCGGAAATCTACCGCGGCCAGGAGGCCAGCGCCGCCTCGGACATCTACGCCTTCGGTGTCATCGCCTACGAAACCCTGACGGGCCAGCTGCCCTACGATGGCAAACCCCAGGAGATCATCTACCGCCAACTCCAGGACCCGCCGCGGCCGGCATCGGAGCTCCAGCCGGATCTGGACCCGGGTGTGGACGATCTGCTGGCCCGCGCCCTGTCGAAATTCCCGGACCAGCGCCCCGCCTCGGCCGCGGCGCTGGTGAACGGCCTGCGTCGGGCCCACACCGCGGCCGGAGAAAGCCGCTGGCGCCGCCGTGAAGCACCCATCCGGCGGATCTGGGCGGCGGCCGTGGCCCTGCTGGCGGTGCTGGCTGGCCTTCTTCTGCCCGGATTGCCCTTCATCCGCCACATGGAACATCAGCTGCTGGACCTGCGCTTCCGTCTGCGTCCGGCCCGGACAGTGGATGAACGGATCCTGCTGGCGGTGGTGGACGAGGCCAGCCTGCAGGCCGATCCCACGCCGCTGCCGTCACGGGAGAAGGCCGACGAATTCGGCCGCGTGCTGCAGGAGGTATTGGCCGCCGGCGCCCGGGGCGTGGCCATCGATTTTACCCTGCCGGTGCAATGGAGCCGTTCGGAGTCGTTTTCATCCCTGGTCCTCAAAAACCGGGCGTCCCTGGTCCTGGCCGCCTATATCGGACCCGACGGACAGTCCACCGGTTGGGAATGTCTTCAGGGCTTGACCATGCTGGCCCTGGGCTCCGAAGAGGCGGCGCGCAGCCTGTTCGGCCTGGTGAACCTGAATCGCGAAGCGGACGGCACCGTCCGCCAGATGGACCTGGCGTTCCGGACCGCCGACGACGACCGGCTGCTGACGTTTCCCGCCCGGGCCTACCGGATTCTGGAACCGGATGCGCCGCTGGCCGTCGATTCGCCCGCCGCACCATTGTGGGTGGACTACACCGCCGATCCCTCCGGTTTCACCCGCATCTCCTGGAAAGACCTGCCGCAGCGGGTGCGGCATCAACCGGAGCTGTTCGCCGGACGTATCCTGCTGGTGGGCGGCGAATACATGCAATCCGGCGACGAATTTTTTATGGCCCTCAGCCGGAGGGTTCCCGGCGTCACCATTCAGGCCCTCATGCTCAACACGCTGCTGCAGGGTGTACCGATCCGTCCGCTGGCGCCCGGCTGGTGGCTCGCCCCCCTGGGGCTCGGCATATTCGTCTTCGCCCACCGTTTTATGCTGCAGCGCCGCCTGGCCGGCCCTGTGGCCGGACTGGTGCTGCTGTCCCTGCTGTATGTCTGCACCGGCTTCGCCCTGTTCGTCTGGGGCGGCCGGATGGTGGATCTGGCCGCCCCGCTGGCGGCCGTGGCCCTGGCGGCGACACTCGCCTGGCTGATCCGGCGCCGCCTGGCCCCCTTTCCCACTCCCGATACGGAGGTACATGACTGATGACCAAGACAGCCTTCATTCTTCTGTGTTCTGTGCCGTGGCTCCTGTTCGCCCTGCCGCCGGCCGTTGCGGCGACAGAGGCCGAACCGGCCCCGCCGGTGGCCATCGTCTGCTACCTGCACGGCCAGGTAACGCTGCAGACCGCCGACCCGGACGCCGCACCGCTGCCGGTGGACCTCTTCGACTGGCTCCCGGCCGGCGCCACGCTGCGTACCGGCGACGACAGCCGCGCGGTCATCGCCATGGCCGGCAACGGTGCCCGCTATGAACTCGGTCCCGACGCCAAGATCATATTGCATGCCGAACAGCCGGACATGTCGGGACCGGTCCGGGAATTGCCGTCCGTCACCTTTTCGCCCCGTCTGCCGTCGCTGACCGACTCGCGCCACTGGGGCAAGCAGGCCGGCGCCATTCGCCTCCGGGGCGCGGCCGATGACGGCCGGCTGTATCCCGGCAACGGCGCCACACTGCTGGCGGATCAGCCCGTGCTGCTGTTTCCGCTGCGTCCCGGAGCCGAAAAGTACCGGGTGGAAATCGAGGATGAGTGGGGCAACAACATCTTCTCCGTGGAAACGCGCGAAACCCGCCTGGATCTCTCGCCGGGCATTCTGAAACCGGGCGCCTTTTATTACTGGCGGGTCAGGACCGTCAGCCGGACCATGGCTTCCACCTGGGAAGAGGCCATTTTCGCCACACTGGGCGAAGAGGATGTGCGCCGGCACCACGAGTTGCGGCAGCAGGCCGCGGACAGCGGCGACCCCGCCCTACTGCTGCTGCTGGCCTGGCTGGACATGGAGCTGGGCCTGCGGCGCGAAGCCTGTCTCTGGCTGGCGGAAGCCCGCCGCCTGGCTCCCGACAACCCGGCCATCGGTGCGGCCTTGGAACAGGGCGAGTGCCCGGAGCGACGGCCATAAATGCAGGTGATACGCATGAAAGGGCCCGGTGTGCGCATCGAAACCGTCACCCCGGATTCCCCGGCCGACCATATGGGTCTGGCACCGGGGGATCGCGGCCTGTCCCTCAACGGCCGCACGCTGCGTGACTTCCTGGATGTGTCGTTCTACCTGGACGAAACCGGCCCCAATCACCTGGCCGTGCGGAAGGCGTCGGGCGAATGGTGGGACGTGGAGTTCGAACTGGACGAGGGCGAGCCGCTGGGTGTGGAGTGGGAAGCCATCCGGCCGCGCACCTGCTGCAACAAATGCATTTTCTGCTTCGTGGACCAGCTGCCGCCGGGCGTGCGGCCCAGCCTGCTCATCAAGGACGAGGACTTCCGGCATTCTTTCCTGTACGGCAACTTCATCACCCTCGGCAACTTCACCGGGCAAGACTTGCAACGGGTGGTGGAGCAGCACCTTTCCCCGTTGTATATCTCGGTCCATTCCACCGACCCGGAGTTGCGCCGCCGGCTGGTGGGCTGTCCCGGCGGAGACCGCTTTTTCCACTTCTTCGAGCGGCTCATCGCCCACGGCATTACCCTGCACACCCAGATCGTCGTCTGCCCCGGTCTCAACGACGGAGCGGCACTGATCCGCTCCGTCCGGGATCTTGCCGACCGCTTTCCGGCGGTCCGGTCCATCGGCGTCGTTCCCGTGGGCCTGACGGATTTCCGGGCCGGTCTGCCGCCCCTCACACCGCCCGATCCCGCGTTCTGCCGCCGCGTCATCCGTCAGCTGCGGCCCATCCAGGAGGAGTGCCGGCAGCGTTATGACATCGGCCTTGTGTATCTGGCCGACGAATTCTACATCCAGGCCGGCTGGCGCCTGCCCGCCGGCGACAGGTACGACGACTATCCCCAGCTGGAAAACGGGATCGGCATGGCCCGCGACTTTCTGGACGATTTCGGACGCCTGGTGCGGCGGTCATCGCGGCGCATCCGTGTCCGGGAGGCCCTCCTCGTCACCGGGGAGCTGTTCGCCCCGCTGCTGTCGCGCTGCCTGCAGCGCTTTAACCGCCGCCACGATACCTCCCTGGTCGCGGTCCCCGTGTCCAACGCCTTCTTCGGCCGGCGGGTCACCGTCACCGGCTTGCTGGCCGGCCACGACATCGCCCGCGCCATTCCGGCCAGGCTGCCGGCCCAATTTGTGGGGATCCCCTATCCCTGCATCAGCCGCTCCCACGGCCTGTTTGTCGACGATGTCACCCTGCCGGATCTGGCCGATCGCATCGGCCGGCCGGTCTGTCATCTGGATCCCGGCGCGGAGGGCCTGTGGCGGGCCCTTACCGAACCGCCTGATCTGATCTATCCTTCCCGGCAAGCGTAGTGTACAATGGGCTGTTGACCTGTCCGCCGCGGAGCCGTCCGCCCGCCAGTCCGGACCAAAGGCCGTTGGACCATGAATCCATGGAAGTATTTCGTCGAGCTGCTGCATCACCGGCTCGCCCAGCACCGGGCCGGGCCACTGCACATCCGGGGCTGCGCCGACGCCGCCCGTCCGCTGGCGGCGGCCGTTGTCGCCGCCGGGACCCAGGGCCCCCTCGTCTGCCTGCTGCCCAATAACGAGGAAGCGGACCGCTTCCGCAACGAATTCCGCTGGCATCTGGCCCAGGCCGGCCGGGACGTGTCACCCATCCTGTTTCCCGACCTCGAAATCAGCCCCTACCAGGGATTGTCGCCCCACCCGCAAATCCTGGAGCAGCGCTGTCTGGCGCTGTGGCAGCTGCTGGCCGGTGACGCATCCTGCCTCGTCACGACGCCGGCGGCCCTGCTGGAGCGCCTGCCGGCGCCGGATACGTTCCTCGGCTGGTTGACGGACCTCCGCGTCACCCGCCAATATCCCCTAGAACAGCTGCGAGAACTGCTGCCCCGGCTGGGCTACTCCCTGGAAGATCCGGTCACCGAGGTGGGCGAATATTCGGTGCGCGGCGGCATCCTGGACGTTTTCTCGCCCAGCCATCCGTATCCCCTCCGCATCGAGTGGTTCGGCCCGGTGGTCGATTCCATCCGCTACTTCGATCCGGACAGCCAGCGCTCCGTGCAGCAGCTGGACCAGGCGGGGATCATCCCCATCACCCACTTCACGTTCACCGGGGGGATGCTGGACGAACTCCGCTCCGCCCTGGACCGCATGCTGGGCGCCGGGGACGAAGGACAGTCCCACCGGGCGGAGATGGCCGAGCAACTGGCCGCCGGGGTGCTCCCGTCGGGCGGACAATTCCTGCTGCCGCTCGTCACCACCTACCCGGCCAGTCTGCTGGACTACCTGACAGCGACGCCTGTCCTGCTGGAGCTGGAGTGCCGTCTGCGTCCGGCCTGGGAGACCCTGCATGAGCGGCAGCAGGACCGCTACGAGGAGGCCAGGGCCCAGGGATTGCCGGTGCTCTCCCCTGCGGCCCACTATCTGCCGGTGGCCGAAATGGACGCCCGGCTCGCCCCCCTGCGCCGGGTCTGCATCGCCGATTTCACCGAGGAGGAGTCCGGTGTCATCCACGTCGCCAGCACGCCCACCACCTCCTTCCTGGGCAATTTCACCGGCCTGATCCGTCATCTGAGCACCAGCCGTGAGCATGTGCTGTTCGTGCTCTCCTCCAGCGGCCGCTGCCAGCGCATTCATGAACTGTGCGAGGAATACGGCATCCCTCACCGCTGGCAGGAGGATTTTCAGTGGTCCCAACTGGAGCTGGCCGAGCGACGGCAGATCGTCATCAGCCGCGGCCCGCTGGCCCAGGGATTCCGGTTGCCGGAGCTGTCCCTGGCCGTCTTCGGCAGCGACGACATCTTCCCCCGGACCCGGCCCCGCCGCAAACCCACCGCCGGTGCCAAGGCGTCGTCGGTGTCGGCCTTCATTTCCAGTTTCCGCGACCTGCGGACCGGCGACCACGTGGTGCACCTGGATCATGGCATCGGCATTTTTCGCGGCTTGCACAAGCTGCAGGTCGGGGGGCTGGAACAGGAATTCGCCACCCTCGAATACGCCCAGGGCGACAAGCTGTTCGTCCCGGCCGAACGGCTGGACCTCATCCAGAAGTTTTCCGGTTCCGAGGGGATCCGTCCGCCCCTGGACAAACTGGGCGGTGTCACCTGGCAGAAAACCCGCTCCCGGGTCAAGAAGGCCCTGCGCGACATGGCTGAAGAGCTGCTCAAGGTGGCGGCCAAACGACAGACGGCCAGCGGTTTCCAGTATCCGCCGGACGACCAATGGCAGCGCGAGTTCGAAAGCATGTTCGAATACGAGGAGACGCCGGACCAGCTATCCGCCCTGGCCGAGATCAAGCATGACCTGGAATCGGAACGACCCATGGACCGCCTGCTGTGCGGCGATGTAGGCTACGGCAAAACGGAGGTGGCCATCCGCGCCGCCTTCAAGGCCGTCGCCGCCGGCAAACAGGTGGCGGTGCTGGCGCCGACCACGGTCCTGGCGTTCCAGCACTACAACACGTTCCGCAACCGGTTCTCGTCCTTCCCGGTGCGCATCGAGCTGCTGAGCCGTTTTCGAAGCGCTGCGCAGAACAAGCAGACCATTGCCGCCCTGCAGGCCGGCCAGGCCGACATCGTGGTGGGCACCCACCGCCTCCTGTCACGGGACGTGGCGTTCCATGACCTGGGCCTGCTCATCGTGGACGAAGAACAGCGCTTCGGCGTCACCCACAAGGAGCGGGTCAAGAAACTGCGGGCCGAAGTGGATGTCCTGACCCTGACGGCCACGCCCATCCCGCGCACCCTGTACATGAGCATCACCGGTATCCGCGACATCTCGGTCATCGAAACGCCGCCCAAGGATCGCCTGGCCATCCAGACGGAAGTGGTCCGCTTCAACCCTGACATCATCCGCGATGCCGTCCGCCGGGAGTTGGCCCGCCAGGGACAGGTCTATTTTGTCCACAACCGGGTGGACAACATCCACGAGATGGCGTCCTACCTGCACGAACTGGTCCCCGGCGCCCGCATCGCCGTGGCTCACGGCCAGATGCGCGAGACGGAGCTGGAGAAGATCATCACCCGGTTCATCCAGCAGGAGTACGACATCCTCTTGTCCACTACCATCATTGAAAACGGAATCGATATTCCCCTGGTGAACACCATCATCATCAACAACGCCCATCGCTTCGGGCTGGCCCAGCTGTACCAGTTGCGCGGACGGGTGGGACGCTCCAACCGCCGGGCCTTCGCCTGGCTGCTGGTGCCATCCCTGGATACCCTCACCGACACGGCACGCAAGCGGCTGGCCGCCATCCGTGATTTCAGCGAACTGGGCGCGGGTTTCCGTCTCGCCGCCCTGGATTTGGAAATCCGCGGCGCCGGCAATATCCTGGGCGCCGAGCAGCACGGACACATCAACGCCGTCGGCTTCGAGACCTACTGCCGGCTCATGGAGGAAACCGTGCGTGAAATGCGCGGCGAATCCTATGTCCCGCCCGAAAAAATCAACCTCAACCTGCAGATACGGCTCCGCATACCCGAACGCTATGTTCCCCTCGAGGCCCAGCGCCTGCATCTGTACAAAAAAATCGCCTCGGCCGGTGATGAGGACGAGCTGGTCCGCCTGCGCGAAGAGATCCGTGACCGGCACGGCCAGTTTCCGGAAATGGTGGATCACCTCTTCGAGTATTCACGGCTCCGCCTGCTGGCCCGGGAGTTGAAAATCTTGAGCATCGAGCGGAAGCAGAACCGTTTCCGGATCCAGTTCACGCCGGATTCACCCGTCGACACTTCGCTGCTGATCCGGAAGATCCAGCACAATCCGTCCTGGAGCTTCACTCCCGCCGGCATGTTGAGCCTGGAGCTGCCTTTCGCGTCGACCGGCGAGATGTTCCAAAATGTCAAAAAGGTTTTGGTGGAGTTGGCGAGCCATGATAGAATCTAGCCCCGATTCGGTTGCGATTCGGGTCAGGTCGCAGCGAGGAACACATCACCGCCCCATCAACGCCATGTCAAAGAAAAAAATGAATTACCCAGTGATTCAACACCGAATACCGCGATTGTTTCTGACCGTTCTTCTCGGCGGGATGCTGCTCGGCTGCCAGAACGATTCCGACCGGGCGCCCTCGCCGGACAGCGAAAATTCCGACAGCGGCCAGGATCGGCAACGGATTATCCTCCGCCTCGGAGAGACGGCCATCCCCTTCGCCCGCTTCGACCGATTCCGCCAGGTTTTCTACAACGACAACGAATTCGAAATCAGCCTGGACGCCGCCGGCAGCACCGCGCTGCTCAACCAGTTTGTCGAAAACCAGCTCCTGCTGATGGCCGCCCGTCAGGCCGGCACGCGTCTGTCCGAAGAGGAGGTGGAAAGCATCTCCGTAGCCTTCGACGCCGTTTCGGCCGAGGAGGCCAGTCTGCGCCAGGAAGAACTGCTGGGCCAGAAATTCCTCATGAGCACCTTGCTGGAGCAGGTGGAAGTGACCGAGGACGAACAGCGCGCCTATTATTACGATCACAGCGGGGAATTCGTCGCGGATGACCAGTACCGGGTCAAGGAAATCCTGGTGGATAACGAGACATTGGCCAAACAAATCCATGAAGAGCTGCTTCTGGGCGGCAAATCCCGATTCGAGGCCTACGCCCGCCAGTTTTCCAAGGCCCCCTCCGCCACCAACGGCGGTGACCTGGGCTATTTTCAGAAAGACGAGCTGCCGCCCGAATTCGAAAAGATCATCTTTTCGCTGAAACCGGGCCGCTTTTCGGCGGTGATCCGTTCCCAGTACGGATACCACATTTTCTATCTGGAAGAGGTCATCCGCCGCCATGCCCAGAAATTTTACGAGGTACAGGAGAACATCAAAACGCGCCTGCGCATCGAAAAAGAACGCCAGGCCCATGAACAACTGATCGCCGTCCTGTATCAAAAATTCCGGCCCGTGCTCTACGAGAAAGAATTGGACTTTCAACTGGATTCAGACATCTTACATAAAAGTATCGTTTTGGAGGAGAGTCATGCGAAATAGACCGATGGTTGCCCCGTTTTTTGTCGCCTTGCTGCTGCTGGGCCTGACTCCCCGGGTATTTGGCGAAATCGTCGAACAGATCGTGGCTCAGGTCAACAGCGACATCATCACCCTGACCCAATATAACCAGGAAATCGAGGCGGTGGAGCGCGAGATGCAGGCCCGGTTCCAGGGGGAGGAACGGGAGCAGCGGCGGGCCGAGATTATGTCGCGGCTGCTGCCCAGTCTCATCGACGAATTGCTCCTCATTCAGAAGGCCGAAGAGTTCGGCATGGCCGAGGACCTGGACCTGGAGGCCAACGCCTTCATGGAAGACATGATGAAGCGGAACAATATTCCCAGCATGGATATTCTGAAACAGGAGATGGCCAAAGCCGGCGTCCAGTACAGCGAATATTACGCCAACCTGCGGAAACAGATCCTGGTAAACCGGCTGAAGGGAGCCATGGTCCGCCGCAAGGTCAAGATCATGTCCTCCGATATCGAGGACTATTACAACAGCCATATTGCGGATTACACCATTCCCGAAACCGTTCATCTCCAGGAAATCGTCATGTACACCGAGGGCAAGGACCCGATGGAGGTACGCCGCCGGATGGAAGAAGTCCGCGCCAAATTGTTCCAGGGCAAAAAATTCGAAGAGATTGCCAAGGTACACTCCGAAGGGGCCACCGCCGACCGGGGCGGGGATATCGGCTCCTTTCCGGTCCCGTCCCTCTCGCCCCTCATCTCCCAGGCCGTCTCCCAGCTGGACGACGGGGAATACAGCGACATCATGGAGCTGGATTTCGGCTACGAGATTATCCGGCTGGTGAAACGCACGCCCCCCAAAAAGCGGCCCATGGGAGAAGTGCGTGACGAAATCGAGGACAAGCTGTTCCGGGACAAGATCAATCCCATTCTGGACGAATACCTGGAAGAGCTGAAAAAGGAAAGCTACATCTACGTCCATCCCGATTACCGTCACTTGTATGATCCGGAAGCGCCCATCAAGATCGAACAGACCGACTTTAAATAGCCGCCACGGCCAGACATGGCTTCAGGGTACCGCCGGGCCCCCTGCCCGGCGGTATTTTTATGCGGGGAGTTGATCCGCGCTGACGGTCGGGGTATGATGGAGAGCGGAGCGGCGATGCGTCTGGACATGTTTCTGAAGCTCAGCCGGATCGTTCCCCGACGGACACAGGCCAAGAAGATGTGTGATGAGGAGAGCATCCGGCTCAACGACCGACCGGCCAGGGCCGCCCAGGAGGTGCATCCCGGTGACGTCCTGCTGGCGGATTTTCCCGGTTATCGCCGCCTTTACCGCGTCGAGGAAGTGCCCGATTCCCGCCACGTCTCCCGGCAGATGGCCCGTGAACTGGTCACCCTTCTCGACACCCAACGAAAGGATCTGCTGGAGTGAAACAGAAATACATCAGCGAATACATTCCCAACGAGCCGGTGGACGAGGTCTTTCTGGTGAGCCGCAAGGAGCTGCGTCCCAAGAAAAACGGCGGCGAGTACCTGTTCGTGGTGCTGAACGACCGCAGCGGCAAGATCTCGGCCTTTATGTGGGGCAATGTGGAAGTATTTCAGAACGCCTTCCAGGTCAATGATTTCGTGAAAGTTTCCGGCGTCACCAAGGAATACAACCGCTCCCTGCAGGTCACCCTTCACAAGGTGCAGCGCCTGTCGCCCGACGAACTCGATCTCATGGACTTCATCCCTTCGGCCCAGCATGATCTCGAGGAAATTTTCGAGGAATTCTGGGGATTGCTGGAGCGGGAGATCACCGAGCCGAACCTCCGGCAACTGATGCACAACATCTTCCATGATGAGCAGCTGGGCCCACGCTTTCGGGAGTGCCCGGCGGCCAAATCCATGCATCACGCCTATCTGGGCGGACTGATGGAGCATACCCTGTCGGTCCTCAAGCTGTGCCTCCTCTGTTGCGAGCACTACCCTTTCCTCGACAAGAGCCTGCTCCTGGCCGGGGCGGCGCTGCACGATTTCGGCAAAGTGTTCGAGTTGTCATGGGGGAAAAGTTTCGACTATACCGACCAGGGCCGGCTCATTGGCCATATCACCATGGCCTCGGTGAACATCGACCGCAAAATGCAGGAAATGGACGATTTCCCCCCCGATCTGCGCCTCGAGCTGCTGCATATGATTCTCAGCCATCACGGCCAGCTGGAGTTCGGCTCCCCCAAGCGTCCCAAGACCCTGGAAGCACTGGTCCTCTCCTACCTGGACGACATGGACGCCAAAGTGCAGTCGTTTATCGAAGCGGTGGAACAGTCTGACGAAAAAGACAACTGGACCATCTTCAACCCGAACTTTCAGCGTTTCCTGTACCGGCGCCGTTATCTGCAGAACGTCCGCGGTCCGGCAGCCGAAGATCTCCCCGCGACATCCGACCCGGAAGACGAGCCGGCGGCGGATATACCCGACCAAAGCTGAGGCCACGGCCCGGTTCGGGGGCGCCCCATCATGCACATCGTCGCCGACGACAACATTCCCTATGCCGCTGAAGCGTTCGCCACCCTGGGGCGCGTCACCCTGGTGGATGGTCCGAGCCTCAGCCGGGCGCAGCTTCGGGACACGGATATTCTCTGCATCCGCTCCACCCGGCCGGTGACGGAGGACCTGCTGACCGGCACGCCGGTCCGCTTCGTGGCCACGGCGTCCATCGGCTTCGACCACGTAGACCTCGATTATCTCCGCCACCAGGGGATCGGTTTCGCCGCCGCCCCCGGCTCCAACGCCAATTCCGTCGGCGAGTACGTCATCAGCGCCCTCCTGGCCCTGGCCGAGGAACGGGGCATCGACTGGACCGGCCGGACCATGGGCCTCGTTGGCGTCGGCAACGTGGGCTCCAGTGTGCTGGCCAAAATCGGCGCCCTGGGTCTGCGGGCCGTGCTCAACGACCCACCCCTCGCCGACCGGACCGGAGACCCCCGCTACCGTCCCCTGGCCGAAATCCTGGCCTGCGATGTCATCAGCCTCCATGTCCCGCTGACGACGACGGGGCCGTACCCCACCCGTCAGCTGGCCGGCGACGCGTTTTTCCGGCAAGTGAACCATTGCCGGCTGCTGATCAATACCGCCCGCGGCCGGGTGCTTGACACCGCGACCCTGCGCCGGGCCCTGGCCGCGGGCCGCGTCGACGACGCCGTCCTGGACGTGCACGAAACCGAGCCCCATGTGCAGCCCGCCGATGTGGCGGGCATGACCTGTGTCACCCCCCACATCGCCGGTCATTCCCTGGACGGCAAGGTGAACGGCACGCGGCAAATTTACGAGGCCGTCTGTCATTTTCTGGACGTCTCGCCCACCTGGCAGGGCCCCGCGGCCCTGCCACCTCCCGAGCATCCGGTGCTGGATATCGATAACCGCCGCCTGCCCCGGCAGGCGGCGCTGGCCGCCGCCGTGCTGGCGGCCTATGACATCCGGCGCGATGACGCCGACTTCCGCCGCCTGCTGGCGACCCGTCCCGGGGCGGACGGCTTTCAGAATTTCCGCAAATCCTATGGTGTGCGGCGGGAATTTCCCGCCACCCGGGTGCGGCTGAGCCGGCCCGACCCCGCCCTGGCCGCCGCCCTGGAGATCTTGGGCTTCCGGACGACCTGATCCGAAGCGGGACTGGCATGATGAATCTCCCCCGCCGGCCGCGGCCCTACACCGGAAAATCGACACCGATCCCCGAATCCGCATGCCGCCGGGCATCCTTGTGAACGCCGTGCCCCCAGCCGGCGTTGGGAATGTCCTTGTGGGAAGAGAATGTGCCCGTGTTGCAATCGCTGGCGGCGGCATAGGAGGTATGATCGAAATGGGACGCCCGGTCGTCGTGGGAGCGGTGGTCCTGGTGAGCGGCGGTGATCCGGTGGCGGACGTTCAGGATGGCTTTTCGGTCGGCATCGGTCAACCGGCCGGAGGTGTACAGTTCTACCAGGGCCCGGGCTCCCTGCCGCCGGGTCTCCTTGTCGGCATCGTTCAACGCCTCGACGAACACGGGCACGGCCTGGGGCGTGGTGAGGGCGGCCAGCAGCGCCAGTATCTTTTTACGTACGGCCGGGGCGGGGTATTCCTGCCACCAGGCCAGCAGTGGTTCCAGGGCCGCGGCGCCCAGCTTCCCGCAGCCGTCCACATCTTCCCGGGCAAAGCGGTACCAGGCCAGAGCCGCCGGTTCCGCCGGCGGCCAGCCCAGCTCATGCAGTACGGCGGCCGCTGGCTGGCGCTGGGTGGCATCCGGCTGGGACAGGGCCGCCTCCAGTTGCCGGCGCAAGGGAGCCAGACGCTCACTGTCGTCCATGGCGGCGATGGCCGCCACCAGGCCCTGACGACCGTTCATGAGTTCCCGGGTCACCTGCTCCACGCCCGCCTCGCCCAGGGCCAGACAATCGGCCCAGCGGCCCACCAGGGCGCAATAACGCGCCCCTTCCGGGTCGGCGCCGGGTGACCAGCCCAGCTGCTCCAGGGCCCGGGCGGCCTTTTTGGCGGCCTCCGGCTGCTTCATCAGCCGAACCAGGACCGGCATCGCTTCCGGGCCGCCGATATCGGCCACAATTTGGACGACCCGCCTGGCCAGCCGGCCGGGCAACGTTTTCTGGCTGAGGCGTTCCGCCAGGTGGACGACCACCGGTTCGCCCAGCTGGACCAGCACATCACTCACCGCCCGGACATGCGGATACTCTTCGTCCTCCAGGCAGCGCAGCAGCGGCGGGATGGCCGCCGGACCCACGGCCGCGCAGCCCGCAAAATCCTGATTCTGCAGGCAAAATTCAGCCGAAAGGGCATCCCGGCCCGGCGTGTAACCCAGCCCGTTCAGGGCGGCCACGGCTGGTTCGCGCAGTTCCGGATGCGGCAACAAGCCCCGGATCAGGGGGATAGCCTCTTCATCGCCGGCATCGACCCAGACAGCCATCACCAGCCGCTTCCCGTCAGTATCCAGCCGATCCCATTGCTCGCGCAGCTGTGCCCGCACCACTGCCGCTCGCGGCGCCAGAGCGGCCTGCAGAGCGGCTGGATACGGGATATGAGCCGAATGCAACGCCCCCAGCAACGCGGCGTTGACGTCCTCGGCCGGCAATTCGTTCAGGAGATCCACCAGCTCCGATTGGCCCGATTCCCGCAGGCGATCCACCACCGGCAGGGCGGCGCGACCATCCCCCAGCGCCCCCAGGGCACGGACCACTGGCGCCACGCTCTTTATGTCCCGCTGCCGCAGGGCTTCCTGGAAAATCCGCCAGAGCGGCTCCACCGCCGCCGGACCGACGGCCACGCATTGTTCATACTGCCCGGTGGCGATGAAAAACGACACGGCTGCGGCGGCATCGCCGGGCTGCCAGCCCAGCGCCTGCAGCGCCCGGGCACCCCCGGCCCGGAGGTGCGGGTCGTCGGCCGACAGCAACCGGTGGAGAACGGCCAGGGCCTCCCGCGGCAACGGCGGATAGCGTGTCCCGTCATCCAGGTGGCCCAGCAGGCGGATCGCCGTTGCCCTGACGGCCGGATCCCCCTGGCGCAGACCCGCCAGCAGGGGCTCCATAAACCGGGCTGAATAGCGCACAACATTCCCCTGGTCGGTCCATTCGCTGGCGTAGAACAGCTCGTCGGCGGCCACCCAGCCGCTGAAAAGCCCGCCCTCGATGAACTGCACCACCAGTTGCCACAGCGGCCAGGCGGACTGCTGCGCCGCGGCCATCATGAGGTCGGCGCCCAGGCCCAGGCCGATAAGGGCGCGCACGGCGTCACGGGCGATCTCGGGATCCTGATCGCCCAGGGCGGTCATGAGTCCCTGCACGTCCCGGCTCTGTTGCAACTTCCTGACATTGGGCCTGAACAAGCGCATGAAACGGCCCTCCTCAAAAGTCGGGGTCCAGGCCGATCCCCTGGTCGGTATGCTCGCCACCGCCGTACGAATACCAGCGGCCGCCTTCCTTGCGGCAGCCCGGGCTGCTGACGACATCGCGGTGCCTTTCCTGAATCCGCGATTGCTGGCTCAGGATGATCTGCCGGACCTCCACCGGACAGCCCGGCCAGCGTGCCAATGCCTGCAAGGCCCGCGCCGCCGCCAGCCGGACCGCCCGCGGCCGGTGCGCCAGACGCTCCACCAGCCACCGTACAAGCGATGCCAGCTCCTCATGGGGATCCACCCGTCGCGCCAGCCGGCCCACCAGGGCCACTACATCTTCCCGGCGCGGATTGGTCAGAAAACCGTCCTGGCAACCGAAGTCCGGATAGCGGGTCATGAGCTGTGCCGCCACGACGGGCCAGGGCGCGGCCAGGTCGTCCCTGTCCGCCAGTCGTTGCAAGGCAGCCAGAACGGCCCGGCGGGCATCGGCATCCAGCTCCGGCAACAATCCCAGCAGACGGCCCCGGCCAAGACAGGCCAGGGCATCCGGGGCCAGATCCCGCCAATCGTCGGCGAGGATGCGGTACATCAGGCCGGCCTCATCGGGTGGCGGCCGCCAATCCTGCTCCGCCAGCCGCTCCAAAGCCGTCCGGCGGACATCCGGCCGCTGGCACAGGACCTGCGCCAGCAGCTGCGCCGTTACCGCCGCCTCACCAGTGGCCGGTATCCGCCGGGCCAGGTCGCACCAGCGCATCCATTGTCCCGCCGCGGCCGCGGCGGCCAGCAGGGCCGCGCCTTCGCCCCGGGCGACGAGGGCCGCCACGGCCCGCAGCCCGTCCGGACCGCCCGCCACCGCCCGCTGCACCAGGGCGGAGATGTCCCCCCGCCGCTGCAGGCGCCGCACCGAGGGGCGCCTCACCCGGTCCAGCCAGCGCCGGACAAAGGAACGCCTTCGCCCGCTCTTTCGCCGTCCTGATTCATGGCCGGTTTCCCTCGCCATCGGTCCGCTCCTCACCGCCCCGGTTACAGGGGAAAATCCATGCCCAACCCTTCGTCGGTATGGGAACCGCGCGTGTCCTTGTGGCGCACGCCGCTATAACCCACAGGATTGGGGATATCCGTATGGGAGATCCACGAATCACCGCAGTCGTTGGAGGGCACGAAGATGGACTTGTCGTGGTGGAGGCGGTGATCGGTATGGGCGGGCGGTTGGTCGGTGTGCCCGGCGATAGTCTCCCGGGCCCGCAGCACCATCTGTTTCTGGGTATCGTGGAGTCCGCCCTGCCGGTAAATGGCGATGATAGCCTTGGCCGCCCGATGGCGGACATGCTTGTGGGAGTGCTGCAGGCTCGCCACCAATACCGGCAGGGCCCGGGCGTCGGCCAGCTGGCAGAGCGCCGCAACGGCCTGGTCCTTTTTTTCTCCGTCGGCGGTTTCGGCCAGGTGCACCAGTGGCTGCACGGCCTGTTGGCCCAACCGGCTGCACTGATCGACCTTCTCCTGGCTTGCCCAGTACCAGGCTCCGGCCAGATCCGCCGTCGGCGACCAGCCCAGAGCGTCCAGGGCCGCCGCACAGCGGTGAGCCACGCGAGCCCCATCCCGGGCCAGGATCTCGACCAGGGGCGTCACCGCCGGCTGGTGGCCCATTTCCGCCAGGATGCCACCGGCCGACAGGTTGCCGTCGGCCAGGGCGCGCATCAGGGCCGGAATGGCCCCCTCACCCATGCCGACAAGGGCGTCAAAGCACAGTCCATACCACGCATCGACACGGTGCATGCTGTCCAGGATGACCGCCGCTGCCTGCTCGTCCCCCTCTTCGGCCAGCACCGTGATGGCCGCCTCGACCCGGGCGTCCGCCGTCTGACGGGCCAGCCACCCGGGCACGTGCGCCCGGCTTGCCGCCCGAAAATGCCGCAGCAGGTCGAGCTCCATCCGGGCGGGGAGAACGACGCCTTGCTCCATGCCGGCCAGGAAAGCCCCTACCACCACGTCGCCGGGCAGTTGTCGCAACGCCTCCAGGATCACCGGCTGCCGGTCCGCCTTCAGACTCGGCACAGCCGCCAGGACCTGCGCCACAGCCGGCGGGCCGGCCGCCCGCAGCGCCGCCGCCAGTTCCAGCGCCGCGGCTTCGGCCATCAGGAAGCGGATGATCACCTTCCCGTTCTCCCCGGTCATGAAGTCCCCGCCGCCGAGGGCGACTAGAATGGCCGAGACGGCCGCCGGCCCGTAGCCGCGGAGCAACTCCTCCAGCCCTTTCTCCGGTACTTCCCCGCCCGCCGCCAGTCGCGCCAGCAGGCGCTCCAGCACCCGTTCCGCCGGCAGTCGCCGCAACACGTCGGCCACGGTCTCGGCGGCCACCTCCCCGTCAGCCAGCAGCCCCAGCAGGAGATCCAGGTCCGCTTCCGCCGGCTGCCGAAAAAACTCCGCCAGCGGATGGACAAAACCCTGCACCAGCATGACCTGCAGGATGGCCCGGCGAATGTCGGGCGGCTGATGGGCGTATTCAGCCAGCAGGTCATCCACAATCGCCTTGTCCATCAGGGATGGCCAGACGTCCGGCGTCAACCGGTATCCGCCGTCCAGGAAGGCGCTCACCACCGCCGGACGTACCGCTGCGGGGGCCATGGCGGCCAGTGTCTCGCGGGCGGTTTCGGCCGAACGGGGCTGCTCCGGCTGCACCGCCAGCCGGACCAGGGCGGCGATCCCCGCCGGGCCGCAGGCCGCCAGGGTCTGGGTCAACCCGAGGCGAACCTCCGCCGGATTCTGATCCACCATGAACAGCTTCAACGTTTCCACTGCCTGCGGCGAACCGATCTGCTGCAAGGTGGCCATGATGGCCTTGAATCGCCGCGCATCGATCCCCTGTTTCAATTCGCCCAGCAGCGGCGCCACGGCCGCTTCGCCCAGCAGAACGCAATCGGCCCAGCGGCTATGGAGCACCAGATACCGCGCCCCCCGTTCGTCGGCCGGAGGCCGCCATTGCAGCTGCTCCAGGGCCCGGGCGGCAATGGGGGCTGTGGCCGGTTTGTCCAGCCAGGGGGCGATGGCGGCGGCGGATTGTGGATCGCCGGCCGCCTCCAGAGCCCGGATCACGGCTTCGGCATGGCTCGGCCGCGTCGCCAGCAGGTCGAGCAGCGGTTGTACCGCGGCGGGGTGGGGATTTTCAGCCAATGCCTCGATGGCGGCGGTCCGTATGGTGACGTCCTCCGCCTGCAACGCTTCCATCAGAAAAGACGCCGCGTGCGGATTCCGGTTTTTTTGCAGGGCCTGCAACAGGGCGAGGCGGATGGGCGGCCCCGCCGTCGGCCAGGCCCGGACCAGGGCCTCCACGGCCACAGGTCCACCGGCCTTGCCCAGTACCGTGGCCGCCAATGCCTGCTCCGGCGGCAGACCGGTCTCCAGAACCTGAACCAGCGGTTCCGGGTCCTCCAATCGCGCCAGCAATTCCGGCGAGGCATTCGCCAGCGCCTCCAGGGCGAGGTGTCGGATGGCGGCATTTTGGGCGCCGACCGCCGCCGGAAATGCCGCCGGAATGCACCGCGCCCGATACTCCGCCAGGAACTGCAGCATCCGTTCGTACACCTGCCCGTCACCGCGGCGCTCATACTCGCGAAACAGCGCCGGCAATTCCCCGAGTTCGATGAGGGCATCCAGCGCCTCCCGCCATTCTTTGGAACTGACGGCCCAGATCGTCCGCACCAGCCGTTTTTCGCTGACTTCCCACCGCGGCGCCCGGACTGCCGCCACCAGGCCGTCGACGTTCCGCCGGCGCCGCAGGTCCGTTGGCGATGGCCGGTTCATCCGCTGCAGCACCCGGGGCAGATTGCGCAGATTGACCATTCCGCTCAGGACCGGGATCAGCACGACAAGGGCGGCCAGGCCGTAGTAGCCGTAGAACGCCAGGCGTCGCCAGCGCTCGGCGCCCGGCTCGTCCAGAAACAGGATCAGCGCCGCCAGCACCATCAGCAGCGGCACCAGTCCCTTCACGAGAGTCCCCATCACCAGGCGGCTCTCGTCATTCCGGTGGCGGACAAACCATGTGCCCCACCAGAAGAGGATGAACCCCGCCGCCAGGGCCGGCCATTGGGTAAGCCAGGACAGGTCATGCGGCCACATGGCGAAACCTCCTTTCAACTAAGCCCTCACACGGTCAATTCGTATTCCACCCTGGCCGGGGGCTTCTCCGGCCAGGGCAAGCAGGTGCGGCGCCAGTCGGCCTCGGCGATGCCCAGGCGGGCCAGCGCGCTGCAGAAGAGTGAAAAAGCCCGCTGATGCAGGGCGCGGCAGTCCACGGGCGGCGCGTCCGGATCGGTGGGCGCCGGGCCGTCGAGATTGTTCCAGGCCCGGCAGGCACCGCCGCACAGGTAGCGCAGCAGGCATTCCCGGCAACGGTGGTTGGAGTCCACCGTGTAAAGGCGCAATCGACGGAAGGCGTCGGATTCGAGAATGGTGACCAGGCCGTCCTCTTCCAGGGAGCCCAGCCGCCAGTCCGCCCCATGCCAGGCATAGCAGGGATAGGCCGCGCCGTCCGGCTCCACGTACAGGTTCTGGCCCAGCCCGCATGATGCGGTGGGCCGCAGGCCGTATTCGACGATCTCCCGCGGATCGCCATGGCCCCACATGGTTTCGGGGACGATGTCCGGCTCCTGCTCGACGGCCCGTCCCAGCGGCAGCAGCGGGCGGAAGCGGACCCGGCGGATGCCCAGCTCCTCGGCCAGGGCGCGCACGGCCTGGCCCGGCGGGCCGTCCACCAGATGCAGGGGCAGGATGCAGGCCAGGGACAGATCTGTGTCGAGCCCGCCGTCCACCAGCTGCCGCAGGTTGGCCACCGTCCGGTCATAGGTGCCCGCGCCGCGGCGGGCGTCATGGGTCGCCCGGTCGCCGTCCACGCTGACCACCAGCTCGTCGGTGCTGCCGGCCAGCCGCCGCCGCAGGGCCGTGTCCAGCGGTACGGCCAGGTTGGTGCGCAGCACCGTCAGCAGGGGATGCAGGGACGTTCGCTCCGCGGCCAGCCAGTCCAGCAATTCGTCCCGGAAGGGGTAGACCAGCGGCTCGCCGCCGGTGAGGACGGCATGCCGGAAACTCAGGCGGGCGGCTTCGGTGACGGCGTGTGCGACCTGGGACAGGGGCAGATGGATCCGATGCTCCGGGCCGGCGCTCGCATAGCAGTGGGTGCAGCGCAGGTTGCAGGCGAACGTCAGATGCAGGTAGAGGTTGTTGTAGCGGTGGCCGGGCATGACCAGGGTGTCATGCAGACGTTCCAGGGCTGTCCGGGTCCGCCCTTCGTGCCGCACCAGGCCCAGTTCCGCCATCCGCGGCAGCGCCGCCGCCGGGCCGTCGCCGGCGGCCAGCAGCACGGCGGCCACGATCCGCCGGGCATGGGCGGCGCTTTCCGTTGGATGGGGGCCACCCCGCATCAGCGACAGGAGGGGCCCCTGCCGGAACAGCCCCCGCCGGTGATCCACCCGCTCCACCACGGCCTGCAGATTTTCCTCGGCCAGCACCGCCTGCACCGCCCGGTCGGTGATGGCGGCGTAGACCTCGGCGTAGGCCGGTCCGTACGGATCCCGGGGCGTCTGCAGGAGATCGCCGCCCGCGGCCAGCACGTTGTAGGGGCAGCCGCCGCGACAAAACGCCTGCACCGTACAGCCGGCGCATTCCTCCGCCAGCCGCTTTTCCCGCTGGCGAAAGTCCCGCCAGACCGGGCCGGCCGCCAGGTCATCCCGGGTCGGGCGGTCATGCACGTTGCCCAGGACATACGGCGGCAGTCCCACAAACCGCTGGCACGGATAGAGGGCCCCGTCGGGCCCCACCGCCAGGTAGCCGCCCAGGCAGTCGGTGAAGGTGCAGATGGCGCCGCGGCCGGCGGATACACTGCGGCACAGGGCATCCAGGGTGTCGATGCGGATCCGGTCCAGGCGGGGCAGGTAGAGGTCCAGCATGCTCAGCAGGAGCCGGCCATACTCCGCCGGCGTCAGCGCCCACGGCCGGTCATGCGGCGCCGCCAGCGAGGGCACGGCGCCGTGGATGGTGAACGCCAGCCCTTCGCCCATGAAGAAATCCATGATCTCGCCGGTGTGCGGCAGGGTGGCCGGGGTGAACGTGCAGATGCAGCCGACATTCAGGCCGTGACGACGGGCGCGCCGGATGCCGGCCATGGTGCGCCGGAAATAGCCGGCCCCCCGCTGGGCGTCGTTGAGATGTTCGGGTCCGTCCAGGCTGGAGCCCAGGGAGACGCCGTAGGCGGCAAACAGTTCGGCCAGTTCGTCCGTCAGCAGCCACAGGTTGGTCTGCAGGGCGAAATGGATCCGGCGCTCCGGCAGCCCGTCCCGCAACGCTGACAGGGCGTGCCGGAAATACTCCGTGCCGGCCGTCAGCGGCTCGCCGCCATGAAAGGTGATCTCCAGGGGTCCGCGCCCGCCCAGGCCGGCCAGCCACTGTACCACCGTATCCACTGTCGCCGCTGTCATCACACGGTCGCCCTGATGCGGACCGAAGCAGTAGCGGCATGCTGCCGGACAGTTGGTGGATGGTACCAGCATGAGATGTCTCATGGCGGAGGCCTGCCCCCTGGGTCGCGTGAATTCCGATGCCGTCACCGGCGAAATGTGTTGAAGAAAGGCACAGTCTACCATATTCCCGGCAAAAAACAGCGACAAAAGCGAAAAGTGTCAAATTTCCGTCACATTTTTCAGGTACAATACAGACCATATCCGTCCCGGCGAGGCAACGCATCATGACTCACCCAAACCGTCCCCCCTGGCCGCCCGAACTCCGCCAGGAGCTTCCGGAACTGGACCGTCTGGATCCCCACCAGTGGCATCTCCTCGGCTACGACACGTTCGCCCGCGAGTACTACCTCTATTTCCTGGCCTTCGACACGGAGATGGAGGCCCGGCTGGCCGCCGAAAGCGCCTTGCACGAACTGGAGATCAGCCAGCCGTCCGCCGTCTCCGGCGGCCAGGCCGAGCGGGGCATCCAGGACCGGGTGTTCGTCCTCGGGCCCGGCGGCGAGTTTTACCGGATTGTCCTGGACTACGACGGGGACCCTTGATGAAGCGGCTGATCGTCGGCGACATCCACGGCTGTTTTGACGAATTTCAACGACTGCTGGACCAGGCGGGCCTGGCGGACGACGACGGGATCATCGCCCTGGGCGATCTGGTGGACCGCGGCCCCGATTCACCCCGTGTCGTCGATTTTTTTCGGAACCACCCGCGGGCCCGCAGCCTCATGGGCAACCATGAGTGGAAACACCTGCTCGTGCGTCGCGGGCAGATGGACCCGGCGCCGTCCCAGGAACTGGCCCGCCACCAGTTCACCACCGAAGGCTACGCCGATGCCCTGCGCTGGTTCGAAACGCTGCCGCCGAGCATCGCCCTGCCCGAAGCGCTGCTCATCCACGGCTGCTTGGATCCGGCCAAACCCCTGGCGGAACAGCGGCCCGAGACCCTGCTGGGCACCCTGTCGGCCGAAGGGTACCTGCGCCGCCACTATCCGCAGCCCTGGTACGAACTTTACGAGGGCCCGACCCCGCTGGTGGCCGGGCATCATGACTATTCCCGGGCCGGCCGGCCGCTGGTCATCCGCGACCGGGTCTTCCTGATCGACACCGGCTGCTGCTACGGCCGCGCCCTGACGGGCCTGCTGCTGCCCGACTTCCGCCTCCTCAGCGTCCCCAGCCGCCGCAATTACTGGGGCCTGGCGGTGCAACGCCACGGCCTGAAAGGGAAAAGGCCCCCCGCGGATCCGGGGATCGATCCCGCGTCTGCCGGGGAGTAGCCGGCCCGCCGCCCCGGCCGGAGAGAGTGACATGCGTTGCTGGCGCCGTTTCGCTGAAGCCCGGGATCTGGAATTCGACGATGCGGTCGAAGTAGACACTCTCGACAAATGGCGCCGCCTTGTGGCCGATCCCGCCCTCATCAGTTCCATCCTGTGGCCCGAAGCGCCCCGCTTTTCGCTGGACGGACCGGATTACCGCCGCCTGTCCCATCCCCATGAGAAGAACTACCGTCACGACCCGTCACGCAACGCCTCTTACCGCGCCGCCTGCGGGCAGCTGGCCCGACGCCTGCAGGCGGAATACGCCGGCGCGAACATCCTGGTCTACGCCCCCCTGCGCGGCGCCCTGCCCATCTGGAAGGGGCTGCGCCGGTTCGCGCCCGAACTGTGCCTGACCCCCTATTTTCCCGTCACGTCCAGTTTCGTGTTCTATCCGGAGGAATACGGCATCCGCAACCGCAAGGGCCGCCCCGCCTCGGGCCGCTTCACCCACATCCTCGAATTGCGACGGCTGCGTCCCTTCCTGGCCCAGTTCGACCTGCTGCTCTACGTGGACGAGATCGTGTCGGGCGGCATGATGAAAGGCCACCTCCGCGACATGCTGGCCCTGGACATCGACCGGGCGATTCCCATCGTCGCCGCCGGGCTGGCCGACCGTTTCGGCGACCGTTCCGCTCTGTCGCGACGGATCATCGACGGGATGGTGCAGGCCGGCCGTGTCCGGCAGTTTATCTGGGAAGGCTGCGCCGAACTCATCACCGAGGATCAGCGCTTCCTGCTGGGCGTGCACTACACCGACTATCACCGTGGCCCTCACGTCGTCCCTATGCTGACGGCGGACCTAACGTTCCACCCCGATCATGTGGCGTTTGAGGAGGAGGCCTTCGGTGGCGGACGGGAAGGATAACCCGGCAGGTGCCAGGCTCCGTCACCAAATTGTTGCGGCACTCGCCCTCCACGCCCGGCAGTCGCGGGCGGCCGCAGTACCCCGCTTTCGCCGAAAGCGGGGCCGTCCATTTCCTTTCTCTTGTGCAGACACAGCATGATGTGCATCAGATCCCCGGGTTTGGCAAACCCGGGATACCTCCCCGCGCCCGGCAGGCGCGGGCTACGTCGCCGGCCACCGCCGGCCTCGTGCCGGCGGGGCCATGACTGACGGCCAGCTGAACGCACTTTGTTTCAATCGCCACCACCGGCCTCGCGCCGGTGGAGCGGTGTTCCACAACGTCGTCCCGCAGACCGCGAAAATGATCATGGCTCGGGTGCATTACCCATGAAAAGCACGTCCCCTTTGATGACGTCCTTACCGCTGAGAAATAGGCCATGGCCCCACCGGCTCAAGGCCGGCGGTGGCCATGCCCCTCCAATGCTCTTTTCTGGCTTTCAGTCCTCGCTTCCGCCGGGGCAAGCCCGGCGGGGAGCGCATGGTGATGGGTTCATTTTCCTAACATGCGGCCAACCACTCCCTCGCCGTTGCGCAGCCCCTTCCCGCTAGATGAAGCAGGACTCGCCCCGTCTCCGTTTCGTTTGAACAAAGCGGCGTCGTGCCGCCGCACTCCACAGGCTTCGCCAGGCATCGGGCCACCGACCGTAGGCGCCTTCTGCCGGAAGGCGCTGATATATATGGATATTGCAAAAGAATGAGTTCCAGGTTTGGCAAACCCGGGGTACCTCCCCGCACCCGGCAGGCGGCGGCTACGCCCATTCGCCGTCTTGCCCCGGCACAGTCCCGCCTGGTGGGACAAAACCGGAGCTCACTCCACCAACCGGCAGAGTCGGAAGCCTAAACCCCAGTTGCTGGTGTCGAACGGGCTATAATTGCGAATGGCCGACCGGCAGCCATTGGCCCCGTTGTAAAAGGATCCGCCACGCATCACCCGCCAGGAGCCACTCGTCATTCCCCGATAATCGGTAGCAGGACCGCTCGGATACGCGCCATACCAGTCCCAGCACCATTCCCACACGTTGCCGTGCACATCCTGAAATCCCCAGGGATTCTCTTTTTTCAAGCCCGCCGGTTTCGTGGTGTTGTCCCCCACCGGGTCATCCAGATTGGCACAGAACCAGGCCACTCTCTCCAGAACGGTCAGATCGCCGGGTGTACAATAATCGGAACAGCTTGTAAAATTCGGCTCATAGACATAAAAAGGGGTTTTTGTCCCCGCCCGGCAGACATACTCCCACTCTCCTTCCGTGAGCAGACGGTAGCCGTCGGCCGACCAGTCGCAGCAATACGGGCCATTCCAGTAGTTCGAGGCATCGATGGGCACCGTGAAGGCCGCGTCGGAATAATAGCACTGTGTCCGCCCCTGCTCCACGCTCAGCAGATTGGCGAACAACACCGTCTCGCGCCACGTCACCTGCTGCACTGGGTTGTCCATCCCCGCACCGCCTGGCGTGTACGTCGGATCGGCTGGCAACGATGCCTGCCGCGTCTTGAGCGCCGCCCACATCCGCCGCGTCACCTCCGTCTGCATCACCGCCAGATTCCTCTTCAACGTGTGAATGAAGGGCGTTTCATTGGAATAATTGCATGGGTCACCCGGCCCGCGCCCCTGCTGAAACGTCCCCCCCGGCACGTAGCGCAGCACGCCCACGATGCTGTCCACCTGGTAAAAATCTCCGGCCGCGTACAGCGTATCCAGGTTGCCCACCTGGTAATTGGCGAGCAAGACGGTATCCACGGCATCGGCCACCCCGTCCTCGTTGAGATCGCCCTTGGCCGGCGCGATCTCCTCCGCGAACATACATGGAAAGAAACACACCATGAACCACAGAAAGAACCCTCTCATGAGGCCACCTCCCGCATCGGTAAATCCACCTGCTCATGCCAACCATGATAACCGCCTGGCACACGCCGCGGTTGCCTGCCGCACCTTAAACTTCTGGAACCGCGTACAGCGACACCACACGGGTGCCTCTCTGCAGTGTAACCACGCTCCGGATACAGGCAAAGATGTATACTTTTTACACTATGCTTTGATTATACGCTCATCGGGTTGGCTTTACAACAGAAACAAAACAATAATGTTAATTTATGCTCCGCAATTTCACTCGCGGGAAGTCGGGAAGATGGCTCCCTGTTGCCGCCGGGACTTCTTGCCCTGTCAGGACCACGCGCCCTTTTCGACCGGCGCAGGTGGCAGTGCGCCACTGTCGGCCTGGCCACCATAGCTCCGCCCGGCGGAAGCGAAGATGAAAAAGGCGGACGGACACCGGCCGGCAGTTGACCTGAACCGACAATATGCCTGACCCGACTGGCTCTTCCCCGGGTTCATCCTCCTTCGCTCTTTGGAGCTGCGGAGGACTGGTCGAACCCGGGGTACGGCATAACGGTGCCAGGCTCCGTCACGAAATTGTTGCGGCAATCGCCCCCGCGCCCGGCAGCAGGACCAGAAGCAGTAACACCAGAACGAGACGTGGTTGAATCGCCAGCATTTTCCCCATTTTTGCCACTTTCCCCTATTCCCTTAATCTGCTACAGATAGATTATAGCAATACATTGTCGGGTAAGGGGGATTTCCTGATGACTCTCACCATGCCAGCCTGTGAGCAATACGTTCATCGGTTTTGGCGAAAAATTCGCCCAACCACTCTGCTCGTGCTTCTCGCCTGCGGCTGCCTGGCCCAGGGTGCCAACGCTGAGCCACCCGCCGCGAAGCATCAGGAACGGCTGGCCGACATTCGGGACCATATCCGCAGCAAGGGGCTTTCCTTTCGCGTCGGCGAGAATCCCGCCCTGGATTATTCGCTGGATGAACGGTGCGGTTTCATACCGGAGTTGATTCCGGAATCGGTCCACCAATTAAGGCCGCCGCTTTCACCTGACAAGGCGGACCTGCCCGCCCGTTTCGACTGGCGTGATTTCGGCGTCGTCACCCCGGCCCGGGATCAGCTGGCCTGTGGCAGTTGCTGGGCTTTTGCCACCCTGGCCGTTGTCGAAAGCCAGGTTGCCATCCACGAGGGAATCCTGGTGGACCTGTCGGAGCAGCAGCTGGTCAGTTGCGATCCCAACAACCGTGGCTGCCGGGGCGGATTCTGGGGATTCGCCTATCTGCAGGAACGGGGAGCCTGGCCGGAGGACTGCTTTCCCTATGAGGCGTCGGACGACGTGCCCTGCACGGCGGCCTGCCCGGAACTATACCTGGTGGAGTCCTACGCCATGCTTTCGTTCCCCCGGGGAATCCCGCAGATTCCGCCGACGGATGACCTCAAGCGAATCATCATGGAATATGGCCCCCTCCTGACCAGTGTTTTCGTGAACGACTCCTTCGTGGCCTACATGGGCGGCGTTTACGACGACCACCAGGAGAATGACCTGTGCGGCACCAACCATGCCGTGGCCCTGGTGGGCTGGGACGACTCCCTGGGTGACGGCGGCTGCTGGATCATCAAGAACAGCTGGGGGCCCGACTGGGGCGAAGACGGCTTCATGACCATCGAATACGGCTGCAACCTCATCGGGGTCGGCTCATGCTGCGTCACCGGCATCAGCAAAATTACACCGGACACCATTCCGGCAACAGAGCGCCAGGCGCTCGAGTGGCTGTATATCACAACGGCAGGCGCGGAATGGCGCGACAGCGATCGCTGGCTGGAGGCACCGGGCACCGAGTGTCGCTGGTACGGCGTGGAATGCAATTTTGAAGGTACCCACGTCATCGGTCTGAATCTTCGGAATAATTCGCTAAAGGGCGCTATTCCCGTTAATTTTTCACAGTTCAGTCATCTCGAGGTGTTGGAACTGGGCGGGAGCAGTAATGGCATCGGAGCTCCCTTGGATAATCTGGCGCGCATCGCCGGGCTGCCCAGTCTGCACACCTTAAATCTCCAATCTTGTCAGTTGTCTTCCTTTCCCGAGTGGATCGCCGGCATGCCCAGCCTCCGGTCACTGGATTTATCCGGCAACCGGGACATGACCGGTGACCTACCCGTCAACGCCGGCCAGCTGGGCCAGCTGCAGCGGCTCGACCTGAGCTGGACCGGACTGGGACCGGGCTTCCCGGACGGGTTGTTTCAGTTGACGGGATTGTTCGAGCTGTACCTTTCCCACACTACCCTCCAAAGTCCCATCCCGACGGAGATCGGAAATCTGTCCCACCTGCGCCGGCTGGCGATGGAGGAGTGCGGCCTCTCGGGTCCCCTGCCGGATGGATTCTACTCCCTGGCCCGGCTGGAAGACGTCAACCTCAGAAGCAATGAACTGTCCGGGCCGATCGCCCCGGAAACAGGCAACCTGACTGGTCTGTGCCGGCTGGACATTTCCGCCAACCGCCTGACCGGTCCGCTGCCGTCGACAATCGGCCAGTTGCCTATGCTGGAGTCAATGGAGCTGGCGGGCAACCAGCTCTCCGGCGTTATCCCCAAAGAAATAGGTCAACTGCCAAAACTGGAAAAACTTATGCTCAGCTCCAATCAGCTGACGGGCGATCTGCCGCCGTCGCTGGAACAATTGTCACACCTGCGGATGCTATGGCTGTCTGACAATGAACTGAGTGGAGATATTCCGGTAAGCCTGGCCAATTTGGGCAGATTGGAAAATTATTTTTATTGTTCTTACTCTATATCTGTACATCCCATGTTGCGACCGGTTGGTATTAAATTCAAAAACAACAACGTGTATACGTCGGACCCGGTTTTTTATCGTTTCCTGAGGAAAAAGGGGGAACGGGATATTCCAGCCATCGATACGGGCAAGATCGTCTACTGCCTGGCCCATCTGGCCGAGAACGAGTTTTGGGAAACACGGGTCCACCTGATCAATGCGGGGGAGGAGGACCACCCCCTGGCGTTCTACGCCGTGGACGCCGAAGGGGACATCGCCGGCGTGGCCTGGTGGGATTCGTTTCCCGCCGGCGCGGCGCTGTGCCTGCCCCTGACCGATCTGTTCCCCGTCAAAACCTGCCGGCGGGACCTTTATGGACTCCTGGTGACGGAATCATCCCTGGGCGGCGTCATCGTTTTCGGGACCAGGGACGGCCAGGTCCAGGCCACCATGCCCCTCTCTCCCGCGCAGGGCACGGACCTGATCTTTCCCTACGTCGTCTGCAGCGAGCCGCTGGGCTACTACACGGGCATCACCCTCATCAGCCTGGCCGAGCAGGGCGGCGACTGGGTCACCCTGGAAGCGTATGATGAGGACGGGAACTGGCTGGCCGACCACAAAGTCATTCTGTACGCAAGGCAGAAATATGTGCGCCTGGTAGATCAGCTGTTCGATGTGGCGTCGCCGGAGATCATCCGCTCCATCCGGGTCCATGCACCGTTCCCCCTGACCGGCTTTGAACTGTTCGGCTCCTATGTCAGCCCCGGCGTGGCCGGGCTGCCCGCGGCCTTGTCCGTGACCGGGTCCGATGGCCAGAACGTGTTCCGAAGCTATCCCTGCCAGCTGGTTCTGAGCGGGATCATGCCCGATGAGGAGTACTACACCGGAGTGACGGTGTCGAACCTGGGCGAGGCGGCGGTCCCGTTCGATATTTCTCTCTTTGGTGCCGACGGGGACCTGCTGTCGAGCAGTTTCTGGCCGGAGCCCGTTGCGCCGGGCCGGCAGCTGACTCGCGAAATCTGGAACCTGACGGGGAGTGGAGTCATTCCCGAGGCGGCCTGGCTGCGGGTATCCTCACCCGGCCCCATTCAGGGTTTTGAACTGTACCTGAGCCGGACGGATCCCTTCCGCTTCGACGGATTGCCGGGCACCACCGCCGGCCATCGCCGGCTGGTGTTTCCCTATGTGCCCGATCCGGCCCAATGGGTATCCGTGCTCAATGTGACCAATCCGGCCGACGAACCGGTCCCGGTCATCCTCACCGCCTACGCCGCCGACGGGACCGTGGCCGGGACGGCCGAAGAGGAGATCCCGCCGTACGGCCAGCGCAAATTCAGCCTGGACACCCTGTTCCCGGCCACGGCAGTGGCCTGGCTGGAAGTCCGCGCCGCCGAACCGGTCCGCGCCGACATGGTCACCCTGGCCGTCGACCTGGGCCGGATGAGCGGGTACGGCGGCGTGCCCATGGAATAGTCGATCGTGAAGGGTTATTGCATCATCGATGTTTTCGTTCGGCCCGGTAGGCCATCCAGGATTTGCCCATCCCCGTGGCCTGGCCACTTCTGAAAATGAACAAGATCTCCCGAACGATCCGTTAGTTCGCCATACTATATTTCCATGCAAATCATGATATCAGGTCCGCCGGGTCGACTTGAGAGGGCGAAGTTTCGCCACCGGCGAAACGAAGCCCGATCAGTCCTGTTGCCGGGGGCGAGCGACGCGAGCCCCCGGAAAAGATGCCCCCAATGGATTAAGGAGGCCCGGAGGGCCGGCCAGATTATGAAAGTGAAGCCAGAGATAGACGCAAGGATGCAAGAAGGAGTAAAATTTATCAAAATAACAAGTTATGATTGTTATTTAGACTAAACAATTTCCGCCTTTGACAGCCCGCCGGGCTGACATTCTATAGCGAAGGGCGAGGGCGGCCGGGTGAGCAAATTTTTTGTCTCCTCTCCTCTTGGCCGCCCGAAGGGTGGCAATTCTACAGCGAAGGGCAAGGGCGGACACGCGTTCCTCGCGTGGCCGCCCGCCGCCCTGGTAAAGGACCCAAGAAGAAAAATGAGTCCTGTCAGGGGCGAGATAAACATGGAAGGTTAAGAGGACGATGGATTTCCCTGGTGACGGGCCTCCCTGCAGGAGGCCGTCTTTCTCTTTCGGCACTCACCCAGGACTCGCTGCGCATCGTCCTGAGCTACCGGTGGTCGGTCCCTGCGGGACCCAAGAAAAACTCACTCCGCGTCATCCTGGGCTATCGGCGGCGTTCACTGCCTGGTCGACGCCATACCCGCACCACCCCGCTTTGCCACAAGCTGATACAGCGCTATTTCACGGCCTTGTTGAGATCATTATAGATATCCACCAGGTCATTCCATGATTTGGTGGCCTTGGTGATGTACTCCCGGTCGGTCAGGTCCTGAATCTCCGTGATCAGCTCCCGTGCCGCCGCAAATTTGGGCGCCAGGGCGGACTCCGCGCCCCCCTTTTCGTACAGTTCCGCCAGCAGGATCATGGCCTTGTTGAGATCGAGATACAGTCCCCGCCGCTTCATGATCCAGTCGCACTTGACCCGGTCTTCCTCGCTGACATACGGTTGCCCGTTTTCGTCCTTGGCCAGGAAGGAGTGGCCTTTGGTGATGGCCTCCTTTTCGGCGGCCAGCTGCTTGACGAGCTGAACGTTTTTCTCGAAAAATGCCGCCAGATCGGCATCCCAGGCCTTGATCCGCTCGAGGTCCTCCGTGGCCGGGCCGGTGTCCGTCTGGGCCCAGCCGCTGCTGCCTGCCGCCACCGCGATGAGCAGCGCCAGCACATACCCCACCTGTCTCCGTCCGCCTGTGTTCCTTGACATAGCCGCTTCTCCTTGTCATTGGTTGTATTTGTATGAAGACGTAACGCCGAAATATAGCATCGCCGTTCCGGCCGATGCAACCCCAAAGTGTTCACCGGCCGGCAGTAAGGGAAGGGGCACCGGAGAGGTCAGACGGCGCGGCACCCAAAGAGTGGGCCGTGCAATTAATCCCCTTCTTCTTGTCAAAACATCCAATCTGTTTAGACGAATTCCTTTCCGGAGCAAGCGATATGAGAATAATGGGCGCGTTCTTTTGCTTTGTGATGTGTTTCATGCCCGGATCCGGCACGTCTTATGACCCGGACACTCTGTTCCGTGAACTTGCGCCAACAGAACGAGACATTCTGGCTCACAGATTGGACAAAATGATAGCGTATCAATCCCATGCCAACTGGGGATCCGTCTACGATTTATTGTCTATTTTTGATCGGAATGGAATGACGAAAGCTCAGTACATCAAATACCGGCTGGAAATTTCTGATGATGTTCATCCAACATTGATGGAATTTTACCCGCAGCATTTCACCAAACTGATGGATGATCACTATGTGATAAATGGCTGTGGCAAGTATCGTCAATTTGGGGAAATATAGATGTACGGATCCGAACTCACCGTGGTGAGGGAAAGGGCTGGTTTTTATTTCTCGGAGACAGGTATCATGGTGCAAGCAGAAAGCGACCATCGGCGGAATTGTTCGCCATTCGAAGAATGTTCTGATAATCAGTGATTTAATTTATCCATTTTCACCGGCGATATGTGTAATGCCAGTCAAAAAATCATATGGTCAAGGCGAACCACGGATTTCGGGAACCCCGGCACATATCGATTCTTTCGTATGAACACCCCTGCGGGCGCGACAATCGGCGATCCGATCTTTGCCGGGTGTGACAGTATACCCATTATGCCGCCCCTGACAGGGCTGCATTCAATATTCCCCACTCTCCCCAGGGCGGCGGGCGGCCGCGCAAGGGACGCGTGGCCGCCCTTGCCCTTCGCTATAGAATGTCCGCCCTGGGGGCGGCAGGAGACAGATATGAAAAAGCATCGGCTGGCTCTGAGATCCCCGGTCCAGCCTGAAGGGCTGAAGGTCAAGACAACGCAAAGGGATATCAGGCTCCGCCTGAGTTGTATTTAATCCCCACCTGATGAAGCTGAGATAAAGGAATGCATTTAAGGGACAGCCGTCCTGGGGTAAGGATATTTCCAATGATCGTTTTGTCGAAATGGATCGTCAAATGGGTGAAGTCTTCGGCAAACAGACTACGTTACCGGCCCCAGAACTCTGTGGGCGACGTCAGCCGGACTGACCCGTTTCTTCACCAGGCGCGGGCTGTACCGGATCGGGAGAAAATCCATGCCGGGCAAGATGTCAGCAACGTTATTCGTCATCTGGTTATTGACGGGTTTTTTGTGTGCGGCTTCAGAGGCTGACGTATCCCTGTTGATGGAAAAGAACACCTTCAAATCAGGAGAACCTATTTCGGTCTTCATCCAAAACCGTCGAGACAGGCCAATCTGGTACTGCCTGGAAGTGAGTGAACTGACGGTCCTCTTCTGTGGACCGGATGGCACGCCGGTGCCCGCATTTACCGTTCTTGGAAAACAAAGAGATGAGGCTGACTGGGGTATTTACCTCTGGGGAACGGGCGGATACGGGAATTTCTATGTTGCCGAAAAATTGACGCCCTTGAGCTCACAAAAATATCTCATCAAGATCGGTGTCCCGGGCCTTTATCGGTTACAACTGCCATTTTGCTGTGAAGCATTAACCAATGAAACGTGCGATGAGAAGCCGGAGAATATGGAGTGCGCGTCTAGCATTGTATTTACAGTGGTTGAGTGACAATCAACAGCAATATGCTGCATCAATTACGTGAATTCCAGGGAGAAGTCGTGAGACTACAATCACCTTATCTTTTAATTGCCATGTTACTGTTACTCTTGTCTTCTTGTGGTAGGGAATATGAAATACACAAGAAAAACAGAGCGTTTTCATTATTAAGAAAACTGACAGATATCTGCGAATTGGAAAAACGTTATAAGGAGGGCTTTGATCAATTTCCCGGTAAAGGCGTATATGCAAGTTTCGATGATCTGGCCAAATATTTTTCACGGGATGGGCAGACACCGAATTTCAGGGAACAGGATGGATATTTCCTCCAGATTCTCTTAAAAAATCCATCTGGACCTTCCCAATCCGTCGAAAATGCTTATTTCATCATTGCCGTGCCGAGTTCTGATTCTGGCTACTTGCCTTATGGGTTCATTATGGATCAAAATTGCCGAATTTGGAGATTCAAGAAGTGTCTTGAAAATAATGAAGTTAATTCTTTCACGGACTATTCCCAAATGGCGGATTTTATAAAATCACTCCCCGCATCTTCTATTCTCACGGATCACAAAGAAATATATGGAATTGATTATTAATATATTTCTTGTGCTTTTTCATTTGATTTCAGGAAAAATTCTGATAGTAGCCAGTATAATGACAAGAAATTATTGTATTTTGACCCTTGCGGACACTTGTGTAGCATAGAAGATTGACGATCCCCGGCGTGACATCTGACAATCTTCTACTCCATCTCTCCCTTAATCTTGGTTCATGTATCCATGACCCCATCGGCCGATTCTCTGGCCGGCCCTTCGGGCCTCCTTCATCGTTGGGGGGCATCCTCTCCGGGGGCTCGCTGCGCTCACCCCCGGCTACCATCGGGACAGCCCAGCGGGCCTATGGAAGAATAATTTTCTGTAGAAATATGACGCTTGATTGGGGAGGCGCATCTACCAAAAACCGACACACAATGTTCATCCACCCGGTCCATGGAGACGGGCCTCCCTTCAGGAGGCATGTACTGATTCCATGCTCCCTACCCAGGACTCGCTGCGCTTCGTCCTGGGCTACCGGCGGTCGGTCCCTGCGGGACCAAAGAGACATCTGCACCGAGATGCATGATCCCAAGCTGCCGGCGGGTGGCCCCGAGGGGGTGCAAGCTGTCTGGATTCCATAGAATTCATGACACTTATTTGTTTGTTGTCCGTGGCATGATCAGGGTTGCCGCGAATTTTCTGGCCGGCCTTTCAGGCCTCATTCTTTCAAGATAGCATCCTCTCCGGGGGCTCGCGTTGCTCGCCCCCGGCTACCATCGGGACGGCCCTGCGGGCCTGAAAACGAGCCTTTATATAACGAATTCAGCACACGGGTGGCCATCGGACCATAACCCTGACCAGCCCTATCAGACCCCGCAAGTCCGTCTGGCCCGGCGGGCCTCCGCCATCCACATCGGCGCATATTTTTGTGACAGTTTTACCCTGCCAGCCGCCGGCAGGACAGGTTTTGGAAATATCCTTTCATCCCAGGCATCGCCATCCATTCTTCCAGCCCGCAGGGCCGACATTCTATAGCGAAGGGCGAGGGCGCGGCAGGGTGAGCGTATTTCCTGTCTCCTCTTTTCCTGGCCGCCCGAAGGGTGGCAATTCTATAGCGAAGGGCAAGGGCGGACACGCGTCCCTCGCGTGGCCGCACGCCGCCCTGGTAAAGGATCCAAGAAGAAAAATGAGCCCTGTCAGGGGCGAAATAAAGATGGAAGGTTAAGAGGGCGATGGATTTCCATGGCGACGGGCCTCCCTACAGGAGGCGTTCGCCAACCACCGCCCCCACCCAGGGTGAGCGCAGCGAACCCTGGATAGATCGGGGTTCCAGGGGACGCGTTCTGAAGGAACGCCCGTCCTCATTACCTGGAGAATCATCCAGCTGCAATCTTGCCGGGGTTCATTCGTGATCAGACGGATAATCAACCACCACACATTCTTCACGGCGTGAAGGGCCATCCAGATGACACCTGTACTATCAAACAGGCTGTTCCCCCAACCAAAAAAGAAGGCCCGGTGTTGATGGACGCCCGGATCGGCAAATTATTCGGCCAATACAGCGGACAGGATGGACGACAGGCGGGGGCGCAGGCGCTGCAGCTCGGCCAGGAGGCGGAACTGGGTGCGGCAGCGGTCCAGGTTGTGGTCGGGGCGCTGGACCCGGAAATAGACGTCGCCGGCCAGGAAATCCGTCAGGAAGCGGACGCCGATGATCCAGACCATGAACTCGGCGCCCAGCAGCAGGTGCTCCGTCTCCCCCGGCGTCAGCACAGCGCGCGCCTCGGCCACGTAACCGCGGGTCAGGGCCTCGAACACGGGTACGCGCACGCCGTCGGCGGCGTCACGGGCGTCCTCGGCGAACGAGGGGGTGAACGAGCGGACCATGTCGCCGTAATCGTACAGGACCGTGCCGGGCATGACGGTGTCCAGGTCGGTGAGGCAGAGCCCCTCGCCGGTGGCGGCGTCCAGCAGCACGTTGTTGAGCTTGGTGTCGTTGTGGGTCACCCGCACGGGCAGGGTGCCGTCACCCAGCAATTCCGTCAGGCGGCGGCTGAGTTCCGACTGGGCGCGGGCGAATTCGATCTCGGGCGCGGCGACGGCCACCCGCCCGGCGGCGTCGGCGGCCACGGCGCTCTCCAGGGCGGCCGAACGGGCCGGGCCATCATGAAAGCCGGGAATGGTCTCGGGAAAATCGGCCGGCGGCAGGTCCGCCGTCAGCCGCTGGAACTGGCCCACCACCCGGGCGGCCTCGAAGGCCTGCCGCGCCTCGCCCACCTCGTTGACGGAGACCGTCCCCTCGATGAAGGGGAACAGGCACCAGGGCGCTCCGTCCTCGTCCCAGTGGCAGGGCTCGCCGGCGGGAGTCGGCAGCAGGGTCAGCACCCGGCGGTGGGCGTCGGGCACGTGCTGCGCCGCCAGCCGCTCGGCCAGGTGGCGGGTCACCCGCACCGTGTTGCGGACCACCAGCTCCGGCCGGCGGAAGACCCGGGTGTTGATGCGGCGCAGGAGGTAGCGGCGGCGGCCCGACGGCCCCCTGACGGACAGCCGGTAGATCTCGTTGATGTGCCCGCTGCCGAAGCTCTCGGCGGCCGTCATCGCCCCGGTCACGCCGAAGGCGCGCAGGATGTCGGCCAGCAGGTCGGGTCGGTTCAGGGCCAGAGACATGACGGATACACTCCCCGGTCCACCAGGCGGCGCAGGCTCGACCGCACCCAGTCGCGGTCCTCGCGGTAGGTCACGCCGAACCACTGCTCGTCGGTGGGGATGACGCGGACGCGGCCCACCCCCTCGTCGATGACGCGCGTCAGGACGAGGGGCAGGAAAAACTCGGCCCGGGGCTCGCCGCCCCGCGCCGCCAGGAAATCGGCGAAATAGCGCTCCAGCAGCGGGAAGACCGCCGGCGGAAAGGTGATCATGTTCATGGAGACGGGCGTGGCCGGCGCCAGGGGCTGCCAGTCGCCGTGTTCGTCGCGGTAGGCGATGGCGTCGCCGCGCCGCTCGATCTCGGTGCGCTCCGTCACGCGCCGCAGGTGACCGGCGGCGTCGGTCTCGCAGACGCCCCGCGACACGGTGCCGTGGGCCGACAGGGTCCGCTGCAGCTCGAAGCCGACGATGCCGTACGGGTCGTCGGCCGACCGGCGGAAGAACTCCGCCGCCCGCGCGTAGGAACCGCGGCCGTAGAAGTCGTCGGCGTTGATGACCACGAAGGGAGTGTCCACCTCGGGGGCGGCCATGAGGACGGCGTGGGCCGTCCCCCACGGCTTGCTGCGGCCGGGGGGCACGGTGAAGCCGGCCGGGACCCGGTCCAGCTCCTGGACCACCGTGGCCAGGCGGACGGCCGGCGTCCAGCGCGGTTCGAAGCGGGCGCGGAATTCTTCCTCCATATCGCCCCGGACCACCAGCACCACCTTCCCGAAGCCGCTCCGGGCGGCGTCGTACACGGCGTAATCCATGAGGGTCTCGCCCGACGGGCCGAACCCGTCCAGCTGCTTGAGGCCGCCGTAGCGGCTGCCGATGCCGGCGGCCAGGATGACGAGGGTGGGGGCGGTCATTCGCGAACTCCCTGGTCAAAATAAAGGATCAGCATAGCAGGGACGCCCGCCGGCCGCCAGAGTTTTTTGACTGCTGCGTTGGACGAATGGGCGAGGGGGCGAAAGGGCACAGGGGCGATCATTGGAACTGCTTCACGGCCACAGGGTGCCGGTGCGCAGTTCGTGCAGGAACGCATCCAGTCCGAGAAGATCGATGCCGTCCCCGGTTCGAAACCGCCGCGGACCGGCAAAGACCAGGATGCGGCGCACCATGCCCTCGAGTCCGGCCACGGCGCGCAAACCCCGCAGGTCCCGCTGATCGGGCGTCGCCCCGGACTTCACCTCGATGGCCAGCCATTCCCGGCCCCGACGCAGCAGGAAATCCACTTCGGTCCGCTTCGCTTCGGCCGGCGACCAGTAGGCCATCTCCTCGAACAGGCCGGCATATTCGCCATAGGCCCGCAGCAGATTGGCCACCAAGCCCTCGAACAGATGGCCGCGCTCATCCCCGACCGGCGGCGAAAACTGGCGGTTCAGCGCCCGCACCAGGCCGGCGTCGATCCAGTAGAACTTGGGCAGTCGCCGCTCCCGGACCCGCAGTTTTGCCTCATAGGCCGGCAGCCGCCAGGCCAGGTGGGTGTCCTCCAGAATCTCCAGGTAACCGGCCACCGTGGTCCGGCTGACCCCGGCGTCGCGGGCGATGGACGAGACGTTCAGCACCTGCGCGTGAAACAGGGCGGCGACGGGCAGGAAACGGGCGAAGCCTGCCAGGTTGCGGACCAGGGCCTCGGCCTGGATTTCCGCCCGGAGGTAGAGGCGGGTGTAGGCGGCCAGGCTGTCCGCCCTGTCGGGTGCGCCGACGATGACGGGGATGGTGCCGGTGGTCAGGGCCTCTTCCAGATGGAAATCATCCCCCATCTCCTCCGGCACGAGGGGGAGCATGATCCGCCGCACGGCGCGACCGGCCAGCAGGTTGGTGCCGGCCTGTTTCAGCTTGCGGACGCTGGAGCCACACAGCACGAATTTCAGGCCGCGCGTTTCAATGGCGCGATGCACTTCGTTGAGAAGCGCCGGCAGCCGCTGAACCTCGTCCAGCACCACCCATGAGCCGTCGGGCAGAGGGCGCAGTTCGGCCGGAAAGAGGCCCGGATCGGCCAGGTAGTCCTGGTATATCCGTTCGTCCAGCAGATCGATGTAGTAAGCATCCTTGAAGTTTTCGCGCAGCCAGGTGCTCTTGCCGATCCCGCGGGCGCCGAACAGAAAAAATGACTGGTACGATGGACGAAGCAAACGCGGATATATTTTTTTGTACATTACGTCGTCATTTTACGGCGTTTTTTAACAGAAAGCAATTCAAAATTCACGGGAAGAGGGAAAGCTGCGAATTCCACCGCCGAGGTTCGGCGACTCCGGGCATGTCCATATACTCCCTTCGAGGAACAATCCAGCCAGTGGACTGAACCAAAAAGGATAAAGGACGAAGGATGAATGCTGAGAGGCAACACCTGAAAGATGAACGGACGGACAACCTGGCTGCTCCCACCGGCTATTGAGACAGAGTCGGTCTGACAGTGAAATGAAACTGCGCAAGACTCTCCGCGGCTTCGTCGTCTCGCGCGCAGCGGGTGGTAAAGAATCGCCGTTTCACTTCCAGAACGGGATGCAATCCACTGAATACAAAGCGCCCTTCCGGCTTCCTCCCGCAAGGCGGGACTTCGCCGTGACAAGCCAGCGAGCGCACTCCTGTACATTATTAGAAGAGGTTGGGCACGGTCACCATGGACAACACCTGCGCACTCCCGGTTAGAAAAAACCCGCTTTGGACCAGTGTGTCCATGTCCGTGCCCGCCTGCTTCCTTGTC
>Ga0209164_1000490_pt1 | contig 91696 bp, 82 predicted proteins | sample MTBNYHSulfiMetaG_FD_187458 | JGI IMG/M metagenome (GOLD analysis project Ga0209164, IMG submission 187458) | Enrichment culture microbial communities from rom New York Harbor, USA that are MTBE-degrading - MTBE-NYH (New York Harbor Sulfidogenic)... | ecosystem: Environmental > Aquatic > Marine >... | reverse complement strand
TGTAGCGGGAGTGGAAGCGAGGGTTGTGGGTGAGGCCCTGATGGGTGAGAGCCAGCAGCGCCGCCAGGTCGTCCCCCCCGGCGAGGCGCAGCGTGCCGGTGTGCGGTTCGAAGCGGGGCCCGGCGCGCCGGTCGATCTGGGTGAAGAAGGTGATCCTGGTGTCCACCAGGCGGAAGCCGTTGTCCTCCAGAGCCGGGGCCAGTCCTAGGCCGCGCACATCGAGATGGCACTGCACCAGGCAGTGGCCGGCGGCGTCGGCGGCGGCGGCGAGCCCGGCAACAGCCCGTCCCCACTCCGCTTTGTCGAGACGGACGGCCTCATCCCACATGATCTGCAAGGCGCCTATGGGCCGTTCGAAGAAGCGGGTCTCCCAGTCGTTCGGTGTCAGCGCGGCGGCCAGGGAGCCCCCGGGAAGGCGGATCTCGAGGCCGCCGGCGATGGGGTGTTCGACGAAGGGCGCTGCTTCGTTCATCGCGGATGCCTCCGATACGGCGCCGGGAGGAGGGAGGGAGGCCTCATTCCAGGACCTCGCGTATGGGCGAACTGGGCCGGTCGGAGACCTCGGTCAGCAACCGGGAGAGGTACTCGGCCACCACGAACATCATGGCGAAGAGGATCCCGGCGAAGAAGGAGAGCAGCACCGCCAGGCTGGTCCAGCCCACCGGGGCCGCTCCGACGACGAGCTGGCGGACGGTGAAGACCGCCCCGGTGACGAAGGCGACCAGGGACGTGCCCATACCCACCCAGGCGATGGCCTTCAGAGGGACCGCCGAGTAATTGACCAGCAGGTTGAACGAGAGCCGCACCAGCTTGGAGAGGGTGTAGCCGGAGCGTCCGTAGGGGCGAGGCTGGTGGCGCACCGGGGCGTTGGCCACCCGGTGGGTCGTGGAGAGGATCAGGCCCGAGATATAGGGGAAGGCGGTGCGCGCTGCCTTGAAGTGATCCACCACGTCGCGGCGAATCAGGCGGTAGCTGGACAGGTGGAGCTCCTTCGGCGGCCGGAAGATGCGATGATTCAGTTTCCGCACCAGGGCGCTGCCCAGGTTCTGGAGCAAGCCGTGGGCCTTCTGGCGGTAGGCGCCGAACACGGCGTCGTAGCCCTGGTCCAGAACCTCCATCATTGCGGGAATGTCCTCGGGGTACTGCTGCAGGTCGTCGTCGATGGTTACGATCACCTCGCCCCGGCAGTAGCGGAACCCGCACATCAGGGCCACGTGCTGCCCCTGGTTGCGGTAGAGGCTCACCACCCGTACCAGCCCGGGCCGGCTCTCCCGGAGGCGCCGCAGGACCTCGAGGCTTCCATCGCGGCTGCCGTCATCTACAAAGATGACCTCGTAGGTCTTCCCCATGGATTCAAAGGTGGCGGCGAGGCGGGCGTACAACTCCTCCAGGGAGCGCTCGCTGTTGTAGACCGGGACCACCACCGAGAAGTCGAGGCGGGGGAAGAGGTCGGCGGCCGCAGGGGTCTCGGGCATCGGGGAGGCGTCGTCCACGGGGCGAGAGTACCCGGGCGGAGCCGTCATCGGCGCCGGTTCAGGCCGGGCTGCGGCGGCACGCTGCCAGGAGAGCCTCCGCCGACCTCTCCACCTCTGCCGGGCTCAGGGTGTTGTAGAAGGGGAGACGGAGCAGGCGGCCGCTGACGTCTTCGGTCACCGGGCAGTCGGTGGGACGGGCGGCGAAGCGCCGGCCGCCGGGAGCGCTGTGGAGGGGCACGTAGTGGAAGGTGGCCATGACCCCGGCAGCGCGCATCGCGGCGAGGACGCGATCACGCGTCGGCCGGTCGGGCAGGAGCACGTAGTACAGGTGGTAGCCGGGGAGGTCGCCGGGGGGCACCTCGGGCAGGGTGAGGCCGCAGGCGGCCGCCTCGGGCCGTAGGAGGCGGTCGTAGCCGTCGAACACCTCGCGCCGCCGGGCCAGGATGGCCTCCCGAGCCTCCAACTGGGCGAGGAGGAACGCGGCGTTGATCTCGGAGAGGCCGAAGGAGGAGCCGAGATCGTGCCAGGAGTACTTGTCGACCTCGCCCAGCATGAAGGCGCGGCGGTTGGTGCCTTTGTGGAGGAGGATGTGGGCCCGGTCGACGTCGGCGGCGCGGTTGAGCAGCAGCGCCCCGCCCTCCCCGCAGGTGAAGTTCTTGGTCTCGTGGAACGAGAGGGTGGCCAGGCGTCCGAAGGTGCCCAGCAAGCGGCCGCCGCAGGTGGCGAAGAGGCCGTGGGCGTTGTCCTCGACCAGGTCGATGGGCCGGTCTCCGAGGGCTCTCGACAGACCGGGGAGGTCGGCGGCGATGCCCCCGTAGTGCACCGCCACTACGGCACGGGTGTGCTCATCTAGGAGCGAGGCCACGTGGGCGGCATCGAGGCCCAGGTGGACCGGCTCGATGTCAGCGAAGACCAGGCGAAAGCCCTCTCGGGCGAAAGCCAGGGCGGTACTGACGAAGGTGAAGGAGGGCACGACGACCGTGTCCCCGGGGCGTCGGTCGAGGAGCAGGGCGGCCATCTCCAAGGCGTCGGTGCACGACGTGGTGAGGATCACATCGGCCGCCTCGTGGGCCTCGGTGAGGAGGGAGGCCACCCGGCGGGTGAAGGGACCGGCCGCCGAGGTGTGGCCGCCTTCCACCGCCTGCCTGACGTATTCCAGCTCGCTGCCGGCCAGCGCCGGCCGGTTGAAGGGGAGGCGCGGCGGATCTCCGGCAGCAGGGAGGAAGGTGGGGTCGGGCATCGGCGGCCATCATGCCAGGTCCGGAGGGGTGGAGGGCGGCAGGGCTACTGTTCTGCGGGTGATGCGCCTCTGCGAGGCTCCGCGGCGTCGGCCCCTTCCCGGGGCCGGCTGGTCCGCGGCGAAGGGCTTTGTCGGCCGGTGGGGCGGCCGACGGTGAGCGGGCTGCGGGAGGCGACCGCCGAGGCGGTGGGGCGGGGGGATCTCGACCGGCTGGTGCGGCTGGTGAGCGACCTGTGCGCCGCCGGCGACTGGGAAGGGGTGCTGCTGCTGCGCGACCGGGCCCGGGCCGCCCTGGAGCGGGGCCTGCAGCTATGGCCGGCCGCCGAGTACGCCGAGTACCGCCTCGCTCTCGAGGCCCCCGGCCCTTACGCCGGGGCGGTGGTGGTGGAGGGAGCGGGGCGCTTTGCCCTGGGGCCGCTGTGGGAGGTGGCGGCCAGCGCTCACTCCTGGGAGGAGTTGGCGCCCCATATCCCGCCGGGGCCCGCCCGGGCACTGGCGGCGCAGGAGCGGGTGGTGCGCGGCGAGGACCTGTCGGCCGCGCCCGGCGTGGACCGCGCCGTCCTCGACCTGCCCGCCGTGCTGCAGGCGTGGGAGCCGCGCTACCCGGTGGCCGCATTCCATGCCGACAAGGCCGACTTCCCCGGGCCGATGCGCCCGGCACTTCGACCGATGCGCCTGCCTCTGCCGGGAAACCTCGTGGAGGACGACGAGACGGTGGAGGCTCTGTTCGACCTGGCCCGGCCGTGGGCGGAGCAGTCCAATGGGAGGGCGCAGGCGGTGCTGGTGGAAGGAAAGGCCGAGGCGGCCGTTGCCGCCCTGGGCCAGCGGTCGGTCCTCGCCGCGGAGGTCGAGGGAGCCTGGGCGCTGGCGGCCATGGCATGGGCGGCGGCCAGCGGCGGGGCGTACGGGCGGCGGCGGGGCACCGCCGCGGGCCGGGGGGCCGCCTGGTGGGCACTGGCGACAGTTGCCGACCTGGAGTGGCCGGCGCTGCCGGAGGAACTCGGCGCGGCGCTCGGCGGCATGCGCTTCCTGGCCTGGGAGCCACCCGAGTTCACTATGGGCTGGGGCCTGCACCTGGCGGGGGAACTGCCCGGAGAGGGCCTGGCTTTCGCCGTGGCCGCGGCCGACGCCCGGCGCGAAGAGGACTCGGCCGAAGCCCCCTCCGGCGGGTAGCGAGGTCCGACGCGGCCGGGTGCTTCCGGCCGGTGGCGGGGGTAGGGTGGAGGCATCGGCCATCCCGGGGGACATCATGCGGTACACAAGGTCGGTAGCGCTGCTCGCCTGGGTTCTGGTGCTCGTCCTGGGCCTGGCCGGCCCCGCCGGGGCCGCGGCTGGTGAGGACGCCGGGCGGTCGCTGACGGCCGACTTCCGGGTGAACGCCAACACGGCGAACGGAGTGAGCCAGGGCGCCCCGGCGGTGGCCTGGAATGACACCCAAAACCAGTTCCTGGTGGTGTGGGAGGACAGCCGCGACTGGTCGCGCGGGCAGGACATCTACGGCCGACTGGTAGATGCCGGCGGGTCGCCGGTGGGTGGCGACGTGCGCCTCTGCGGGCCGAACGCCACCAAGTACGACTACGCCCCGGCGGTGGCCTGGAACGCCACCGCCAACGAATACCTGGTGGTGTGGCAGGACTACCGGAACCAGCTGGCCTCGGGGGCCGATATCTACGGCCGGCGGGTCGACGCCGCCGGCAACCCGAAAGGGAACGATTTCCGTATCAGCGGGGCAGGGGCGACGGGCGACGAATCCGCCCCGGCGGTCGCCTGGAACGCCGCCAAGAACCAGTACCTGGTGGTCTGGGCCGACGATCGCGATGGGACCTCGGCCGTGTACGGCAGGCGCCTTCGGGCGAAGGGGGGCCGTATCGGGGAGGACTTCCCGATCCCGAGCAGTGCCTGGGACCACGCCCTCAACCCCGACCTGATATGGAACGCTGTGCGCCGCGAGTACTTCGTGGTCTGGGAGGACTGGCGCAGCGGATTCAATGCCTACGGGCGGCGGGTGCGGGCCAACGGCACCCCGGTGGGGAACGACTTACGCATCAGCGCGTCGGGGGCCAAGGCGTTCAGCCCCGCGGTGGCCTGGGATCCCAACGCCAACCGGTACTTGGTTGTGTGGGAGGACGGCCGCCAGCAGGTGGGGCGCGGCCTCGACGTCTACGGGGCCCGGGTGAACGCCAAGGCGACGAAGGCGGGTCCGGAGAGGCGCTACAGCGGGCCCGGCGCCGTGGAGGACGATCTCGACCCCGCCGTTGCCTTCAGTGCCACCTCCGGCCGGTTCCTGGTGGTGTGGGAAGACCACCGCAACGTGGGGGCGGTCGCTTCGAGGACCGACATCTACGGGCGCCGCCTGGCGGCCACCGGCGCCCCGGCGGGCGCCGACTTTCGCATCAGCGACGCCGGGGCGCTGGTGGACAAGGAGACCCCGGCCTTGGCCTGGAACGACGACGCCGACGAGTACTTGGCAGTCTGGGGCGACAACCGCAGCTCCCAGACCACCTTCTGGGACGTGTACGGAAGGCTGGTCGCGGGGTGAGGCCGGGCGGGGCTCAGGCCGGGGGGTAGCCGAAGCGGACCATGGAGCGACGGCACACCCGCTCCACGGTGGCCAGGTCGGTGGGCTGCAGATCCTCGCGCCAGCGACCCAGGCTGCTGGTGAACAGCTCCCGCCCCACCGCCGGGGCGTTGTTGTGGCGGGTGTGATGCACGCTGGCCTTGGAGTCCCAGTAGCGTCGCACCTCGTCCCCGTAGTCGAGGCCGAGCCGGGCGAAGATGCGGGCGTACTGCGGCTCCGGGTCGGTCACCAGGTCCTCGTAGCGCACCACCAGGGAGCGGCGGGGATGGAGGCGGGAGAAGCGGTGGAACCGCTGGTAGTAGTCCCGCCAGTGGGTGGCGATGCGGTCGACCGACCTCTTGAAGCCGCGGCCCTGCTGGGAAGCCAGCACGTCGCGGGGATCGCGCACGATGCAGAAGAAGGCGCCGTCGGGGAACAAGCGCCGGTACAGGCCGAAGCGAGAGGTCTGCACCTTGAAACCGCTGAGGACGCCGCCCTCCTTCTCGCGCTTGCGCTCCACCACCGCCATGGCCAGCCGAGCCGCCCGGCGGGCACCGGTGGCGTCGCCCCGGCCGGCGGCCGCCTCCTCCTCCAGCAGCCCGGCCAGTTCCTCGGGCCCCACCAGGGCCCAGCCGGCATGGATCACGAACAGCCCGAGGTCGGCCGTGGCCGGCTCGCGCCGCAGCAACTCGGCCGGGTCGGCGGGATCCTCGCCGATGGCCCGCCGCAGCTGCGCCGCAGCGGCGTCGAGCGGGGGCAAGCCGGCGGGCACGAGTTCGTACCCCATCGAGATCGCCGGATGGGAGTCGAGGATGGTGGCGAGCAGGGTGGTGCCCGAACGCGAGTAGCCGCAGACGAAGGCGTGGCGCATCACCCCCATCTTGCCAGGCGCGGCGAAGCAAGCCGGTAGGGTGGGGCCATGCTGCCCGTCGGTATCGCCGAGGTGCGGGCCGCCGTCCCGCTGGTCGGGCCCCGCGTCCACCGCACCCCCCTGGTGACCAGCCACACCTTGTCGCAGCGCCTCGGCACCCGGGTCTCCCTGAAGCTCGAGGTGTTCCAGAAGACGGGGTCCTTCAAGCCGCGCGGGGCCTTCAACGAACTGCTCCACCTGTCGCCGGAGCGGCGCCGGCGCGGGGTGGTGGGCGTCAGCGGGGGCAACTTCGCCCAGGGCCTCGCCTACGCCGGCAAGGAGCTGGGGGTCCGGGTGCTGATCCTGATGCCGGAGGGCACGCCGCCGCACTACGTGGCGGCCACCCGAGGCTACGGCGCCGAGGTGGAATTGGTTCCTTCGATTGTCGAGGCTTTCTCTCGCGCCGAGGCCTACCAGGCGGAGGGCCGCCCCGCCCTGCACCCCTTCGACGATCCCTGGATGATGGCCGGCAACGGCACGCTGGGCCTCGAGGTGGTGGAGGACGCTCCCGACATGACCGATCTCTTCGTCAGCATTGGGGGCGGAGGCCTCATGGCGGGGGTCGCGGCCGCGGTCAAGGGCCTGCTGCCGCTGGCCCGGGTGTGGGGGGTGGAGACCCTGGGCTGCCACGCCATGCGACTGGCTCTCGACGCCGGCCGCCCGGTGGAGATGAAGCCGGTGTCCATTGCCAAGACGCTGGCGGCGCCTTGGGTGTCGCCGGGGACCCTGGCGGCGGCGCAGGAGTGGCTGGAAGACCTGGTGGTGGTCCCCGATGACGCCGCCGTGGCTGCCCTGGTCTTCCTGCTGGAGAGGGCCAAGGTCCTGGCCGAGCCGGCGGCCTCCTGCACTCTGGCCGCTGCCGAGGCAGTCCGCCCCCGCCTGGGGGAGCACGTGGTGCTGGTGCTGTGCGGGGGCAATGCCACCCTGGCCGACGTGGCCTCCTGGCGGGAGCGCTTCGGGGTCTAGGCGGTGCCGGCCTCGGCTGCCGAGGCCGGCGGGGCGTCGGGGATCTGGTCGGGGATCTCAATCTCGAGGCGGCGGATGCGGGGGTGGAGCCAGCCGGCGGCAGCCATGAGGGAAGTACCCAGGCCGGCCAGCAGGAACATGAAGGCGATGCCCCTCCCCGTCCCGGTCCCGATGATCCGCCCGAGTGATGCCGCCAGGCCACCGCCTTCGGCGAGCAGCGGCTCGAACACCCGGTCGGCCAGCGGCCCGGTCAGGGCGATTGCCAGGGGAGATGCCGCCTGGGACAGCATGCGGCGCAGCGAGTAGACCCGGCCCTGGAGGGCGGGCGGCACCTTCAGCTGCCACACCACCTGGCTGGCGGTGTTGACCACCGGCAGCAACAGGGAGAGGGCCACGTAGCCGCCGGTGATCAGCAGCAGAGACGGGCGCAGGCCCACGACGACGACCGCCAGGCCGCCCGTAGCGATGCCTCCCATGACCCAGGCGATGCGGCGATGCCGGGGACCTCCCCAGGCGCTCACCGCCAGGCTCCCCGCCAGCATGCCGAAACCGGCCGCGGAGAGCACGCCGCCGGCGGCGGTCTCCGAGGAAAAGGAGACCACCAGGGGAATGACCAGCACGTTGGTGAAGGCCAGAACGAAGTTGACCCCGGCGTAGATGAGCAGCAGGCCCAGCAACCCGCGGCGCTCCCGCAGGTAGCGGAGGCCCTCCGCCATCTCGCGCCCGACCGAGGGGACCTGCTGGGCGGGCGTCGGGGCGGGGCGGGGGAAGTGCACCAGGGCCAGGGTGGCCACGGCGACGACAAAGGTGGCGACATCGGCCAGCAGCACCGCTCCCAGGCCGAGGGTGGCCAGCAGGGCGCCGGCCGCCGCCGGGGCGACCACGATGGACACCGCTTCGGCGGTCATCACCAGGCCGTTGGCCCGGCCCAGGTGCTTCTTGGGCACGAGCAGCGGGATCGACGCCATCCAGGCCGGCACCTGGAGGGCATTGCCGACCGCCCCGAGGCCGCTCAGGGCGTAGATGTGCCACAACTGCAGCGACCCGGTGAAGTAGAGGACGGCGATTGCCAGGGTGGAGATCCCGGCCAGGACGTCGGAGCCGAGCATGGCCAGGCGGCGGTCGAGGCGATCGGCCAGGACCCCGGCGAAGGGGGAGAGGATGATCGCGGGGAGGGCGTAGGCCAGGCTCACCAGGGCGAGGCGGGTAACCGAACCGGTCTCCAGGTAGATCCAGATCTGCAAGCCGAAGCCGGTGAGGGTGGTGCCGGTGACCGACACCAACTGCCCGGCCCAGACCACCAGGAAGGTGGTCATGCCTTTGGCGGGGGTGGAGGTCGGCTCCGGGTGAACCATGACGCCGCACGCTACTGCGGCCGTGGGGGCTGATCTCGGGGCAGCGATCGAACACATGTTCGATTATGCTGATAGGCCCCCATGGTCCGCTACGCCGAGTTGCACTGCCACAGCAACTTCTCCTTCCTCGACGGGGCATCGTCTCCCGGTGACTTGGTGCGGCGGGCGGCGGAACTGGGGTACACCGCCTTGGCCCTGACCGACCACCACGGTTTCTACGGCGCGCCCCGCTTCCGCCTGGCCGCCGCCGAGGTGGGGCTGAAGACGGTGTACGGCACCGAGGTGGGGCTGGGTCGGGAGGGGGAGGGGAGGGAGACCTCGCGCCCCCTCCCGGCTTCGCCGGGAGGGGGTTGGGGGGAGGGCAAAGGCGCGACGGAGGCGGGGCGTGGTCTTGCCCCCTCCGCGGCCGGCTCCGCCGGCCGCGCCTCCCCCGCGTCCGCGGGGGAGGCAATAGAACGGCGCCGCGGCCGTACTCACCGTATGCACGGGGCCAAGCCGACGCGTCGGCGTCCCACCGACCATCTGGTGCTGCTCGCTCCCGACCCGGCGGGCTACGCCGCCCTGAGCGGCCTGGTCACCCGGGCCCAGTTCCGGGGGGAGAAGGACCGTCCGGTCTACTCCTGGGAGGACCTGGCCGAGGCGTCGGCCGCCGGGCGCCTGGTGGCGCTCACCGGGTGCCGGCAGGGGGCGGTGCCCCGGGCGGCCCAGGAGGGCGATCTGGAGGGGGCGATGCGAGCCGCCGCCCGCCTGCGCGAGGTGTTCCCGGCCCGCCTGTTCGTGGAGGTGTGGCACCACGGCATGCCCGAGGACGACCCGCGCAACGACGTGCTGGCCGAAATGGCCGGCCGTCTGCATCTGCCCGTGGTGGCCACCAACAACGTGCACTACCACGACCGCTCCCAGGCCGACCTGGCCGAGGTGCTCGCCGCCGTCGGGGGCCGCCGCTCTCTGGAGGAGGGCCACGGCTTCTGGCCGGCTACCGACGAGCGCTACCTGAAGTCGCCGGAGGAGATGGCCCGCCGCCTGGTTCGCTACCCGGGGGCGGTGGCCCGGGCCGCCGACCTGGGCGAGGCTCTGGCCTTCGACCTGCGCCTGGTGGCTCCCCGCCTTCCCGACTTCCCGATGCCGGGCGCCTTCCGCGACGAGATGGAGTACCTGCGCCATCTGGTCCTCGAGGGGGCCCGAGAGGTGTACCCGGGGGAGGGGCCGGGGGCGGTCGACCCGGCCGCCCGGGCCCGCCTGGAGCACGAACTGGGGGTGATCGGCGAACTGGGCTTCCCCGGCTACTTCCTGGTGGTCTGGGACATCGTGCGCTTCGCCCGGGAGCGGGGCATCTACTGCCAGATCCGAGGGTCGGGCGCCGACTCGGCGGTGTGCCGCTGCCTGGGGGTCACTCGCGTCGATCCCATCCGCCTCGGCCTGCCCTTCGAGAGGTTCCTCTCGGCGGAGCGGGGGCGGCCCCCCGACATCGACGTGGACTTCGAGGCGGAGCGGCGCGAAGAGGTCATCCAGTACTGCTACCAGCGCTACGGGCGGGAGCGGGCGGCCATGGTGGCCAACGTGATCACCTACCGAGCCCGCTCCGTGCTCCAGGACGTGGGCAAGGCCTTCGGCCTGACCCAGGCCCAGGTGAACGGGCTGACCCGCTACCTCGACACTCGCCGCCCCGAGGCGATCCCCGAGTTCGTGGACCTGCCCGCCGGCCTCGGCGGCCGCCTCATCCTCGACGCCTGCCGCCGCCTCGACGGCTTCCCCCGGCATCTGGGCATCCACTCCGGCGGCATGGTGATCGCCGACCGCCCCCTCTGGGAGGTGGTTCCCCTGGAGTGGGGGCGCATGGAGGGACGCTCGGTGCTGCAGTGGGACAAGGACGACTGCGCCTCCATGGGCATCGTCAAGTTCGACCTGCTGGGCCTGGGCATGCTCAACGCCCTGCACCTGGCGGTGGACACCATCGAGGAGGTGCACGGAGTGCGCCTCGATTTGGCCGCCATTCCTCAGGAGCCGGCCATCTACCGGATGCTCACCCGGGCCGACACCGTGGGGGTCTTCCAGGTGGAGTCGCGAGCGCAGATGGCCACCCTGCCCCGCATGAAGCCGAAGACCTTCTACGACCTGGCCATCGAGGTGGCCCTCATCCGCCCCGGCCCCATCCAGGGCCATTCGGTGCACCCGTTCCTGCGCCGGCGCAACGGCGAGGAGGAGGTCCGCTACCCCCATCCGGCGGCCGAGCCGATCCTGGCCAAGACCCTGGGGGTGCCGGTCTTCCAGGAGCAATTGATGGAACTGGCCCGGGTCTGCGCCGGCTATACCCCCGGGCAGTCCGACCGCCTGCGCCAGGCGATGACCCACAAGCGCTCCGACGAGGAGATGGCCAAACTGCGGGCCGAGACCTACGCCGGCATGGCGGGGCGGGGGATCACCGGGAAGGCCGCCGACGAAATCTGGGAGAAGCTGCAGGGGTTCGCTGCTTTCGGCTTCCCCGAGAGCCATTCGGTGTCCTTCGCCTACATCGTCTACATGTCGGCCTGGCTGCGGGCGCACTGGCCCGCCGAGTACCTGGCCGGCCTGCTCAACGCCCAGCCCATGGGCTTCTACTCCCCGAACTCGCTGGTGGCCGACGCCCGGCGCCACGGGGTGGTGGTGCTACTCCCCGACGTGAACGAGTCGGCTTTCGACTGCACCGTCGTCCCCTGGCCTGCCGCCGAGGACGACCTGGCCACCGTGGCCGGGCTGACCTGGCGGCGGGGGCGGGGCCTGCGCGACGACCCGGTGCGCCTGGCCACCGCGCTGCGCCTGGGGCTGCGCTACGTGCGGGAACTGGGCGATGTGGAGATCACCCGCATCGAAGGGGCCCGCCTGGTGGGTGGGCCGTTCACCGGGGTGGTCGACCTGGCGCAGCGCACCGGGCTGAAGGTCGAGGGATTGGAAGGGCTGGCCGCCGCCGGGGCCCTGGCCTGCCTGGGGGTGGAGCGACGGGAGGGTCTCTGGGCGGCGGGGGCCCTGGCCGGCATGGGCCCGGGGCGCTTTCCTCTGGCCGAGGGGGCCGAAGCGCCCCGCCTGGCGCCCATGACGGCGGCCGAGGAGGCCCGCGCCGACTTGTGGGCCACCGGGATCTCGGTGCGCCATCCGGTGTCCTTTCTCCGCGAGTGGCTGGAGGCGGGGGGATGCCCGACGATCGCCGAGGTGCTGGACGGCCGGCACGGGCGGCGGGTGGCGGTGGGCGGCCTGATTACCCACCGCCAGCGCCCTATGACGGCCAAGGGAGTCATTTTCCTAAACCTGGAGGACGAAACCGGCTTGCTCAACGTCGTGGTGCTCCCCGGAGTGTGGGAGGCCAATCGCGAAGTTGCCCGCCGCTCGGTGGGAGTGGTGCTCGAGGGGGTAGTCGAGCATCGCGACGGGGTCACCAACCTGGTTGCCCGGCGCTTCCATCCCTGGCCCGAGGAGGTGCGCGACGTGCGCGCTCGGAATTGGGCCTACTGGGGGAGGTGAGCGCCGCTCGCTCCGGTAAGGTGGGGCGGTGAACCTGCGCCGCTTCTTCACCCGGGGCGAGATCCGTCCCAGCGAGGGAAGCCTGGCGCGCGATCACCTGGCGAACGAGCGCACCTTTCTGTCGTGGGTGCGCACCTGCCTGGCGTTCATCGGCCTGGGCATTCTGGTGGCGGAACTGGTCGACACCGAGGGTCCGGCGGCCAACGCCCTGGGGCTGGCGCTGATCGTGCTGGGGGCCGTTGCCGCGGTGGCTGCCACGGCGCGCTATCTCCGGGTGACGACGCAGCTGGACCAGGGCCGCTATCAGTCGTCCACCGTGGGCCCCATCGTGGTGGGGGCGGTGACCTTGCTGGTGGCGGGGGCCGGGCTGGCCTTCGTCCTCACCTGAGCCGGCTCATCCCCCCAGGGGCCAGGCCCACAGGATCACCCCGGTGCCGGCGACCACGGCCAGCAGCGAGAGGGGCAGGCCCAGGCGCCAGTAGTCGCCGAAGCGGTAGCCACCCGGGGCCATGACCAGCAGGTTCGACTGATGGCCGATGGGGGTGAGCAGAGGCAGCGAGGCTCCGATGGCCACCGCCATGAGGAACGGGTCGGGAGACACCGAAAGGCTCTGCGCCATGCGGATGGCGATGGGAGCGGCTATGGCCGCCGCCGCAGCGTTGTTGACCACGTTCGAAAGCAGCATCACCGCCCCCATCAGGGCGGCAAGCAGCAGCCCCGGGGAAGCCAGCCCTCCCATCGCCACCAGGCGTTCCGCCACCAGGTCGGCCGCTCCGGTGGTCTCTAGGGCTTCCCCCACGGGGAGCATGGTGCCCAGCAGCACGACGATGGGGAGGTCGACGGCCCGGTAGGCGCCCTCCAGGGACACCAGCCTGGTGAGCACCATCATCAGGGCGGCGAGGGCAAAGGCCAGCTCGATGGGGAGCAACCCCGTGGTGGCGGCGGCGACCGCCGCGGTGAAGATGCCCAGGCCCAGGGCGAGGCGCCGACTGGTGCCCAGCGTGATCTCCCGCTCGGCCAGGGGGAGACAGCCCAGGTCGGCGATGGCTGCTTTCACCGCGGACTCCCGGCCCTGGAGCAGTAGGACGTCGCCGACTTCGAAGGAAACCTCGGCGAGGCGTTGGTAGATGCGTTCCCCGGCCCGGGCGATGCCGAGGAGGTTCACCGCATGGCGGCCCCGCAGGCGAAGCGAGGTGGCGCTGCGGCCCACGGCAAAGGCCCCGGGTGGCACCACCGCCTCGTGCAGGCTCAAGCCGCGCAAGACCGCCCCGGTCTTCGGTGCTCCCCCCAGGGCGAAGCCGAAGCGGGAGATCAGGTCGTCGATGGCCTCCGGATCCCCTTCGACCACCAGGACGTCTTCCGCCTGCAGCACGGTGAACATGGGCAGCTCGGTGCGCTGTCGCTCGTCGCGGACCAGGCCGAGGGCCACCACGTCGGCGTTCTCCATGACCTTGCGCAGCGAGGCCCCGTCGGCGGCGGAGCCGGGGGTCACCCGCAGCTCGCTGAGGTAGTCGGCGACGGTGAACAGCGCCCCGGCAGCGGTGGCGCTGCGGCGCACCGGGACGAGCCGCCACCCGATCAGGATCATCAGGGCCACCCCGAGCAGGGCCACGGCTCCACCCGCGGGGGAGAAATCGAACATCCCGAAGGGCTCGCCCCCGGCCCGCTCCCGGATGGTGGCGATGATGATGTTGGGTGGGGTGCCTACCAGGGTCAGCAGGCCGCCGAACAGAGAGGCGAAAGCCAGCGGCATCAGCAACCGCGAGGGCGGCTGGCCGGTGGCGCGGCTCACTCGCAAGGCCACCGGCAGGTAGAGAGCCAGGGCTCCGACGTTGTTGATGAAGGCCGAGGTGAAGAGCACCAGGCCGGTGAGCACCGCCAACTGCAGGATGCGGTGGTCCTTCAGGGTCAGCAGGCGCCGGCCGGCGATCTCGGCGAAGCCCGACCTCTCCAGGCCGCGGCCGATGATCAGGACGGCCACCACCGTGACCACGGCCGGATGGGCGAAGCCCTGGAAGGCCTGGCGAGGCTCGATGATCCCGCTGACGGTGGCGGCGAGCAAGGCCATGACGCCGACCAGGTCGTAGCGCCAGCGGCCCCAGGCGAACAGGGCGAGCGAGACCCCGAGGATGGCGAAGATCGTCGCCTGCTCCCAGGTCATGCGCACCTTCCCGGCCGCCGGGGTCGACTCGGTCGGGGCAAGACCGGGGTCCCCGGGCTCCCCGCAGTGCGGCCAGGCTACCCAGCCGCGATGCGGGCCGTGCGCCGAAGACGGTCGGAACGGCGGGGAAGGGCGGCTACCTCAGGGACAGGAGACAGCCGAAGTCTCGAGGCGACAGGTGTCGCCGGCATCCGCCCGGAGCACGGTCGCGGGCGACGAGGCGACCAGCAGATCGCCGCCGGTGCCGCCCCAGAGGATGTCGCGCCCCGGCCCGGCATCCAGGAGATCGTCCCCGCCGTGGCCCGAGAGGGCATCGTCGCCCTCGTCTCCGAAGAGGCGGTCGTCGCCGTCGCCCCCACCGAGACGGTCGGGGCCCTCTCCACCGAAGATCTGATCCGTGCCACTACCTCCCGACAGCAGATCGCGACCGGCCTCGCCGTAGAGGGCGTCCCGGCCCGGGCCGCCCCACACGGTGTCGTTGCCCTCCCCGGCGCAGATGAGGTCGTCCCCGGCGAGGCCGAAGATGAGGTCGTCTCCTCCGCGGCCCACGATCACGTCGGGGCCGGGGGTCCCCACCAGCACCTCGGGCCCGCCGGTGCCGGCGATGGTGGCCGTCCGTCCGGCGCATTCCAGCGAGGCCCAGGGGGTGGGAGTGACGGCCACGTCGTCCCCCAGCATGCCGATCCGCTCCAGGCTGAGAGCGCGCGATGCCCGCAGCAGGGAGGAGAGGGTGCCGTCGGTTCCGCCGGCGAGGGTGTGGTCGACGGGAAGCACCCGCTTGGTGGTGGGGTCCACCCAGGTGGGGGTGACGGCCAGGTCGGTGACGGCGAAACCGCCTCCGGGCTGCTCGGCCACGGTGAGGTTCACCATGATCCCGTCTCCGGCGCCGGGGCCCCGGGAGGGCCCGCCGTGGAGATCGGACAGCAGGTCGCCCATGCCGTAGACCACCGGTTTGCCGTGCAGCCACGACACCGGCTGGACCATGTGGGCGTGGTGGCCCAGGATCAGGTCGATGTCCGGGGAGGCGGTCAAGGTGTTCGCCACGGCCAGCTGGGGACCGTCGGGAGCCACCTGGTAGGGGGTGCCCCAATGCAGGCTGGCGATGGTGAACTCGGCGCCGTGCTCGCGGGCCCAGCGGGCGTCGGCGAGGATGGCAGCGGTGTTCATCACGTTCATCACCCATTCGCCGCCGGCGGGGAGCGGCCGGAAGTTGGTGCCGGTGGAGTAGGAGATGTGGGCCACGCTGACGCCGTTGATTTCGTAGAGAGCGGGCAGGCGCTCCTCAGGGGTCCGGGCGGTGCCCGTGTGCAGGATGCCGTAGCGCTCGAGGACCTCGATGGTCTCGGCGATGCCGGCCGGGCCGCGGTCCCAGGCGTGGTTGCTGGACAAAGAGCAGGCGTCGTAGCCGACGGCGGCCAGCGCCGCTCCTACCTCATGGGGCCCGCTGAAGCGCGGCCAGCCGCTCTCGTCGTACAGCAGGGTGGTGTTGTCGGCGGAAAGGGTGCTCTCCAGGTGGCAGACGGCGAAATCGGCGTCGGCGATCCAGGGCTCCACGGTGCGCAGCAGCGGCACGAAATCGTAGGTGCCCTTCCCGGGTAGGGCCGCCTCGGCGGCATCGGCGATGGGCTGCTGAATGAGGATGTCCCCGGCGGCGCTCAGCGTGAAGGAGCGCAGGTCATCCGCCTCGGCGCCCGCAGCGGGGAGCAGCAACGCGGCCACCAGGGCCAGCAGCGCCAATTGCCGGGGTGGTTGACGGTTCATCTGCCCGGTCCAGGGTATACGCCCCGGCGGCCCGCAGGAGACACCGGGGCCCGCTTCACCCGCAGGGCGTGACGACTCCGCCCGTTCGGCAGGAGTCGGCGGCGTCTCCCTGCAGCCCATCGCCCGGCAGGCCGGCCAGGGTGTCCACCCCGGTGCCGCCGCGCAAGAGATCTCGGCCCGGGCCGGCCTCCAGGACGTCGTCCCCGCCTTGGCCCGAGAGGAGGTCGTCGCCTGCGTCGCCGTACAGGGTGTCCGCGGACTCGCCGCCGCCCAACCGGTCGGCGCCGTCCCCGCCGTGCAGCGTGTCCCGCCCGTCGCCGCCGGAGAGCAGGTCGTCACCGTTGCCGCCGTAGGCCGAGTCGGTGCCCGGACCCCCCCAGACGACGTCGTCGCCGTCGCCTCCGCAGATGAGGTCGTCGCCCTCGCCACCCAGGATGAGGTCGCCTCCGCCGCGGCCCACGATGACGTCGTCGCCTGGGGTACCCACCAGCACGTCGGGCCCGGCGGTGCCGATGAGGGAGGCCACCCGGCCGGCGCAAAGCAGCGAGGGCCACGGGGCCGGTGAGGGCGCGACCAGCGTGCCGGCGCGTCTCCAGGTGCGGGCGCGGGAGGCCTGGAGAGCGGCTGTGGGCACAGGCTGGTTGCCGTAGGCCAGGGTGTGCTCCACCGGGAGCACCCGCTTGGTCTGCCAGTCCACCCAGGTGGGAGTCGCCGCGACCGCGGTGACGGCGAAGCGATCCTCGACTTCTGCGACGCGGAGGTGGACGATCACCCCGTCCTCGGAGCCGGCCTTGGTGCCATCCTCCGCGGTGCGGATGTTGGACAGCAGGTTGCCCATGCCGTAAACGACCACCTTGCCGTCGACCCGGGCGATGCTCTGCACCAGGTGGGTGTGATGGCCGAGGATGAGGTCCACGTCGGGCGAAGCGGTGAGGGCGGCGGCGAGGCTCGTCTGGGAGCCGTCGAGGGCCTGCTGGTACTCCGTTCCCCAGTGAAGGCTGACGATGGTGAACTCGGCGCCCTGTTCCCGGGCCCAGCGGGCATCGGCGAGGATGGCGGCGGGGTCGATGACGTTCACCGCCCAAGGGGCCTCCGCCGGCCGCGGCTCGTTGGTGCCCAGGGTATACGCCAGGTGGGCCACCCGAACCCCGTTCACCCGGTAGAGGTTGGGGAGGCGCTCGGCAGCCTCCCGGGCGGTGCCGGCATGGCCCAGTCCGGCGGCGTCGAGCACCTCCAGGGTCTCGGCGATGCCGGTCAGGCCGCGGTCGAGGGCATGGTTCCCGGCGGTGGAGCAGGCGTCGTAGCCGGCGGCCACCAGGGCGGCGGCGACCTCGTGCGGCCCGTTGAAGTAGGCGGGGTGCTCGTCGAGGTGCTGGTAGAGGAGGCCGCTGTTGGTGGGGGAGAGCGTGCCCTCGAGGTGACAGACGGCGAAGTCGGCGTCGGAGATCCACGGCTCGATGGGGAGGAGGAGCGGCCGGAAGTTGTAGGTGTTGCCTCCGGGGCCGATACGGGCGGCATCGGCGATGGCGCGGTGGACGATCACGTCGCCGGTGGCGGCAATGGTGAAGGAGCGGGCGGCCGGCGCAGCCGCCGCCGGCAGAGTGGCGAGCGTCGTCAGGAGCGCCGCCGCGACGAGGGTGAGTCGCCACCGCACGGGAGAACCGTAGGGGTCGGGCGCGAAGGCGGCAACAAGCGCCGCTGCGCCGCGGCACGGTGGGCCGGAGATCTGTAGATTGCTGCCGTTCTCCTGCCGGGCGAGACAGCCCGGCAGGCCGTCCGGAGAAGGAGGGCCGCCATGACGGCGTCGACGTCCACGGTAGGGCGGGCGCGTGTCGTGATCCTGACGCTGCTGCTGGTCGTGCTGGCGCTGGGCACTACCGCGGCGCAGGCCGGCGACACGGGGACCATCAAGGTCAAGGTGCTTTACCCGGATGCAGGAGGCGTCTACCAGCCGCTGACCAGAGTCGAGGTCTTCCTGTTCGCCGCAGGTGCGCCGCACTATGCCTGCACCGGCCCCGGCGGCGTGGCCAAGTTCACGAACATCCCGGCGGGGACCGGCTACTTCGCCGCCACCGGCGTCGGCGTATCCAGCCTGGACTGCGCCAACGGGGAGTTCCTGACGCCCGGGACCCGCCTGAAGCTGTACTGGAAGGGCCAGGGGGACATCTCTTTGGAGGCCGGCCAGACCAAGACGGTCCAGTTGAGGACCGAGCCGCCTCCGGAAGACCAGACGCAGGTCTGCGGCGGGGTGCAGACGACGATGCAGGGAACCGCCGGCCGCGACATCCTCGTGGGCACCCCGGGTGACGACGTGATCGCCGCCGGCGGCGGGAACGACACCATCAACGGGATGGGAGGCAACGACAAACTCTGCGGCGGCCCGGGGCGTGACCGCCTGGTCGGCGGGGGCGGCGACGATCTGCTCTTCGGGGAGGGGGGCAACGACTCCGGGGGCAACCGGGGCCTGATCGGCGGGCCGGGCGACGACTTGGCCTACGGCGGTCGCGGCACCGACTCCTGCGACGCCGAAGACGCCCGGGGGTGCGAGGGGACGCCATAGGCACCCCGGCGGCAAGCGAGGTGGAGGGTGCCCGGCAGCAGCCGGGCACCCGCTTCTGAGGGGTTCCAGGGCGCGCCGATTGGTTCGTGGACCGAGGGTGATTGCGGTCTCAGGAGGCCCGGCAGGGGACCACCAGGGCACCGACCTTGCAGGCGTCGGTGCCCTCGCCCACCAGGGCGTCGTCCGGGTCGAACCCGATCAGCGTGTCGGCCCCTAGCCCGCCCCACAGATAGTCGATCCCAGGGCCGGCGACCGCCAGGTCGTCTCCCTCATGGCCCAGCAGGGTGTCGTCTCCGTCGCCGCCGTACAAGGCGTCGCCGTCGGGCCCGCCCCACAGCGTGTCGTTCCCCTCTTCGCCGTACAGGCGGTCCCGCCCGGCGCCGCCGTGGAGGACGTCGGCTCCTTCCCCGCCCCAGAGGGTATCCCAGCCGTCTCCGCCCCAGATGGTGTCGTTCCCGCCGCCGGCGCAGATCAGGTCGTTGCCCTCGAGGGCCAGGATGACGTCGTCACCGCCGCGCCCCACGATCACGTCGTCGCCCGGGGTGCCGACGAGTACCTCGTCACCGGCGGTGCCGACCACGGTGGCTGCCAGCCCACGACACGAAAGCGGCTCCCAGGCTGCCGGAGTGAGATCGAGGCCGTCGGCGTCCAGCATGGTCACGTGGGCCACGGTGCGGTCCCATGAGGCCTGCAGAAGGGCGGGATCGCCCTCACCCGCGGCCAGGGCCCAGGCGATGGGAAGCACCCGGTAGCTGCGGAACTCCACCAGGGTGGGGGTGTACTGCACGCGGGTGGTGGCGAAGCTGCCGTCGGGCTGCTCGGTGACGGTGAGGTGGACCATCAGGCCGTCCTCGGTGGAGTAGTAGTCCGGCCCCCAGATGGAGTTCTGGTTGGAGAGGTGGTTCCCCATGCCGTAGACGACCACCTTGCCGTTGACCCAGTCGATGGGCTGCACCACGTGGGCGTGGCTCCCCAGGATCAGGTCGATGTCGGGGGAGCCGAGGAGTTCCTCGGCCAGGGCGGCCTGGGTGCCGGTAGGGGGGTGGTGCTTCTCGATACCCCAGTGCAGGGTGAGGATCACGAACTCGGCCCCCTGGTCCCGGGCCCAGCGCGCATCGGCCAGGATGGCGTCGCGGTCGATGATGTTCACTTCGTACGGAGCGGAGCGGGGCAGCCCGTTGGTGCCGTAGGTGTAGTCGAGGTGGGCCACCCTGATTCCCTTCACCTCGTAGAAGCCGGGAAGGCGCTCCTGTTCGCTGCGGGCCGTGCCCTCGTGGGCGACCCCCTGCTCTTCGAGCAAGGCGATGGTGTCCTCCAGCCCGCGTCGGCCGCCGTCGAGGGCGTGGTTGCCGGCCAGGGAGCAGGTGTCGTAGCCGACGGCGGCGATGGCCTCGGCCACTTCGTGAGGGCCGATGAAACGGGGGTAGTACGACAGGCCGGTGTTGGTCGGCGAGAGGTTCCCCTCCAGGTGGCAGATGGCCAGGTCGGCCTCGGCGATCCAGGGCTCGGTGGGGGCCAGCATGGGAGTGAAGTCGTAGCCTTCGCCGCCGGCGTAGGCCGCGGCCGCCTGGGCCACCATGCCGTGGATGAGGATGTCCCCGGTGGCGGCAATGGTGAACGAGCGCGGGGGCTCGTCGGCGCCGGCGGCGGGGGCCGTCAGGGCGAGCAGCAGTACCAGAGACAACCCCCGGCGCAAGGCGACCCGCACGATCCTCCTGTGTCGTCGGCCCACACGCTACCCGCCTCCTACCCGCATTCGGGCGCCGTCGGGCCGGGGAATCTGTGACACTGCCGGCGGCTCGACAGAGGAGGGGGCCATGCGGCGGATGGGCGTTCGGCGGACCCTGGCTCTCTTGGCGGTCCTCGTGGTGGTGGCGCTCCTGCCGGTAGCGGCCTTCGGGTCGGAGGGCGCGGGACAGGACTTCGTGCGGAGCGACCCAGCCGCCAACGGCCCGACGCACCTCGAAGGCAGCCTGGCTGCTTTGGAGAATGCCTTCCTCTCCGGGGGGCGGGACGCGGCGATGCAGGTGGCCGCCGATCGCCGCCTGTTCGTGCGCGGGGGTCGCGTCGAGGTCGAGATCCTGACCTCGGGCGACGACGCCGCCGCGGCAGCCGCAGTGCGCGCCGCCGGCGGTCTGGTGGTGGCGACGACCCCCGGGATGGTGGGCGCCGAAATGCCCTTGGGGAATCTGCGCCGGCTGGGAGACAGCCGCGCCGTGTGGTGGGTGCAGTCGCCCGTCCGGGCGTTGCCCGAAGCGGCCCACACCAGCCAGGGCGTGGCCCTCATGAATGCCGACGGCTGGCATGCCGCCGGATTCCGCGGGCAGGGGGTCGATGTAGCCGTGGTCGATTCCGGCTTCGTGGGCCGCGTGGCGGCGAAGAAGGCCGGCGACCTGCCGGCCGGCTTCAAGATCAAGAACTACTGCGACGCCGGCCCGGACGGCGGCGGCGGGGGGACGACGCACGGAACGGCGGTGGCCGAGGTGATCTACGACCTCGCCCCCGACGCCGACCTGTGGCTGATCTGCATCGACAACAGCCTCGACTTCGCCAAGGCCATCGCCTGGATGGGGGCCAACGGCATCGATGTGTTCAACGCCTCGCTGGGCTTCGTGGCCGCCTACCCGGGAGACGGCACGGGCACTCTGAAGGGCTACTCCAACAAGGCGGAGAAGAAGGGAGTCACTTGGGTCAACTCGGCGGGGAACTACGCCCTGAACCACTGGGGCGGGCCCTACACCGACGATTGGGGGGCCGACGGTGTGCACGAGTTCTCCACCCACGACGAAGGGTTCAGCTTCCAGCTGGTCAACGGCGCCACCGCCGACATCCACCTCCGCTGGCACGAATGGCCGGCGGCTGCGAACGACCTGGATCTCCTCCTCTACGAAGGAGGCGGGATGGCCCCGGTGGCCTGGTCCACCGACATGCAGAACGGCACCCAGCCCCCGAAGGAGCACCTGGTGTACCAGAACACCACCGGCGGGGTGCAGACCTACCACATCGCCGTGCAGGGCCCTCTGGGGGGCACGGTGGGGATTCCGGAGCTCGACGTCTTCTTCTTCCCCACCAACGCCGCCGTGCTCAGTCCCATCGACCTGCCGGTGGCTACCCACAGCCTGAACGACGCCGCCACCGTGGCCAAGGTGCTCAGCGTCGGGGCGGTCTTCTGGCAGAACGGCCAGGTAGAGCCCTTCTCCTCGCGCGGTCCCACCCTGAGCGGGGCCAAGAAGCCCGACGTGGCCGGCTACGACGGGACCGACAGCTTCAGCTATCCCGGCGACTTCTTCGGCACTTCATCGTCGGCGCCCCACGTCGCCGGGGCGGCCGCGCTCCTCTTGACCGCCTTCCCCGACTACACCCCGGCTCAGTTGCGGGCGGCCATCAAGTCGCACACCCGGGACCTTCCTCCCAAGGGAATGGACAACGATTCGGGCAAGGGCATCGTCGATCTGGGGGCCCCTCCGGCGATGCACACCTGCAACGGGAAGACGGCGACCATCCTGGGCTCGGGTGACGCCGACGAGATCAGCGGGACCCCGAAGGCCGACGTGATCGTGACCTTCGGAGGGGCCGATCAGATCGATGGCCTCGGCGGCAACGACACCATATGCGCCGGAGGGGGCAACGACCAGGTGCTCGGCGGCCTCGGCGGCGACACGATCTACGGCGGCGACGGCGACGACCAGTTGGACGGTGCCGGGGGCAAGGACCGCCTCTACGGAGAGGCGGGGGACGACGAGTTGGACGGTGGGCCGGGTACCGACACCGTCAACGGCGGAAGCGGCACCGACACCTGCGTCGGGGAGAACGAGATCGCCTGCGAGTTGTGAACCTGCGGCCGCGCTCTGGGGGGCGCGGCCGGGGAATGCCGCCGCGGCGGCGTACCATGCCGCTCGTTGGGGAGCGCGTCGCGCCGCCGTGAGGGCGCGACCGGCCGCGCCCCCTACGGAGGCACCCATGCCCCTGGAACTGATCGGCGGCCTGTTCGGCGAGCGCTGCGGCGCCGGCGCGCCGGTGCTCGCCCTGCACGGCTGGGGACGGGACCGGCGCGACTGGGCGGCCGTGCTCTCGATCACCGGCGGGGTGGCGCTCGACCTCCCCGGTTTCGGCGCTTCCCCGCCTCCGGCGTCGCCGCTGGGAGCGGCGGGGTACGCCGCTCTCGTGGAGCCGGCGGTGGAGTCCTTTTCGGCCCCGGTGGTGCTGGTGGGGCACTCCTTCGGGGGGCGGGTCGCGGTGCACCTGGCGGTGCGGCGCCCGGAGCGGGTGCGCGGCCTGGTGCTGGCCGGAGTGCCCCTCGTGCGGATCCCGGGAGCACGGACCCGGGTGTCGACTCGCTTCCGAGCCATTCGACTGGCGCGCCGGCTGCGCCTGGTGACCGAGCGGACGCTGGAGGAAGCACGGCGACGCTACGGGTCGGCGGACTATCGGGCCGCCTCGGGAGTCATGCGCCAGACCCTGGTGCGGGTGGTAGCGGAGTCCTACGAGTCCCAGCTGACCGGATTGGCCTGCCCGGTGCGGCTGGTGTGGGGAGAAGACGATCGAGTGGTCCCGCCCACGGTGGCCACCCGGGCCCTGACCCTGATTCCCTCGGGCAAACTCACGTTGCTCCCCAGGGTGGGCCACGACGTCCCCACCGAGGCCTCCCGGGAACTGGCCGAGGCCATAGGCGAACTGCTCGCCGGGCCGGCCGAGGCTGCCCCGTGACGGCCGCTGCTCCTTGGATAGTGCTGGCCGCCGGTCTCGGCGCCGCTTTCCGCTGGTTGCGGGTGGCCCAGCGGGAGCACTACATCGCGGGGTCTGTCGGCCGCTTCGAAGCGCGCTGGCTGCGCTCGACGGCCGCCAACCTGACCCTGGGCGCCGCCACCGCCGGGGCGGCGGCGGCCACTGTCTGGTGGCCGTACGCCTGCTTTCCCGCTGCCGCCGGACTCCTCGCCTGGCCCGCGGGCCTCGGGCTCCGGGGGCGGAGCGCCCGGCTGGCCTGGACGCCGCGGCTGCGTCGCCTGGCGGCGGTATCGGCGGTGCCCTTCGCCGCTGTAGCGGGAGCCGGCATCGCCGCCGGGTCTTTTTCCGTCGGGGCGGTGTTCGCCTCCCTGCTGGTCCCCCAGGCGGTGGACCTCGGCCTGGTGCTGACGGCCCCGCTGGAGCGACGGCTCAGCCGGGCGTTCGTCGACCGGGCAGCCCGCCGCTTGCGCTCGGCCGCGCCCACTGTGGTGGCCGTCACCGGGTCCTTTGGCAAGACCAGTACCAAGGAGTACACCCGCCACCTGTTGGCGGGCAGCCGCCATGTGATCGCCTCCCCGGCCTCTTTCAACAACCGCCTGGGCCTGGCCAGGGCGATCAATGAGGGCCTCGATCCGGGGGTGCAGGTCCTGATCGCCGAGATGGGCACTTATGGGCCCGGGGAGATCGCCGACCTGTGCCGCTGGATTCCTCCGGAGGTGGCGGTGATCACTGCGGTGGGCCCGGTGCACCTGGAGCGCTTCGGGTCGCTGGAGGCTATCGCCCGGGCGAAGAGCGAGATCCTCGGGGGCGCCCGGGTCGCCGTGGTCAATTGGGACGATCCCCGGGTGCGGGGAGCGGTGGAGGAGCGCCCCGGCCTGCAGGCGGTGCGCTGCTCGGCCGAGTCGACCGAGGCCGACGTGAGCGTGCTCGCCGAGGGAGGATCTCTGGTGGTGCGGGTGGCGGGAGAGGAAGCGGGGCGGCTGCCGGCCGACGACGTGTTCCCCATGAACGTGGCGTGCGCCGTCGGGGTGGCCCACGCCCTGGGCGTGCCAACGGCCCGGTTGGGAGAGCGCTTGGCGGACCTGCCCCGGCCGCAGCACCGCGGGGTGGCGGGGCGCAGCCCTTCTGGAGTCCTGATCATCGACGACACCTACAACTCCAATCCGGCCGGGGCCCGGGCGGCGGTGGAACGCCTGGTGGCGGCGGTGCCGGGACGCGCCGTGGTGGTGACTCCCGGAATGGTGGAGCTGGGCCGATTGCAGGCAGAGGAGAACCGGGCCTTCGCTGCTTTTGCCGCAGAGCGGGTGTCGGACCTGATCGTGGTGGGGCGAACCAACCGGCGCGCCTTGCTCGCCGGGGGCCGGCTGGGGCCCGCCCGCCTGCACGCGGTGGCGCACCGCGCCGAGGCGGTGGCCTGGGTGGGGGCCAACCTGGGGGAGGGCGACGGCGCCCTCTACGAGAACGACCTCCCGGACCACTACCCGTGAGTCGGCCGGAGGATTCGTCGCGCCTGCCGTAACATCCTCGACCATGACCATCCCCAGCGACCTCAGGCCGGCCGTGCTGTTCGGCGGGCCTTCCCCCGAGCACGACATCAGCATCCTCACCGGGCTCCAGGCGGCCCGGTCGCTCACGGCGGCAGCCAGGGAAGTGACCGCCCTTTACTGGTCGAAGGCCGGGGAGTTCTACGCCGTGGACCCCCGCTCGGAGGCCGTGGCCTTCGCCGAGGGAGTGCCCCGGGGCGCCACCCCATTGGACCTGGTGGCCGAGCCCGAAGGGGGCTTCCGGCGGAAGAACAAGCCGGTGCCCCTGGACGTGGTGGTGAACTGCTGCCACGGCGGGCCGGGGGAGGACGGCACCATCCAGGCCGCCTTCGATCTGGCCGGCCTGGCCTACACCGGCCCCAGCCTGGTGGGGGCCTACCTGGGGATGGACAAACTGGCTTTCACCGCCTTGGCGGCCCAGGCGGGGCTGCCCACGCTGCCTCGGGTGGCGGTGACCCCCGACACCGAGACTCTGCCCTTCAGCGCACCCTATGTGGTCAAACCGCGCTTCGGCGGGTCCTCGCTGGGCATCGAGGTAGTCGAGGACGCGGCCACGGCGCGGGCGCTGGCCGCCTCGAGCCCGCTGTTGCGGGACGGCGCGGTGGCGGAGCCCTTCCTAGCCGAGGGGCGCGACCTCAACGTGGCGGTGCGCACCTACCCGCGGGTGGAGCTGTCGGCCATCGAGCGCCCCGAGCGCAAGGGGGGCGGCGGCATCTACTCCTACGCCCAGAAGTACCTCGCGCCGGGGGGAGGGGGGCTGGTGTCCTCCCCCCGAGAGCTTCCCGCCCGGATCCCCGAGGCGGTGGCAAGCCGGATTCGCGACATGGCCTATGGCGTGGCCCGCTTGGCCGCGCTGCGCTCCGTGGCGCGCATCGACTTCCTGGAACAGGGGGGCGAGTTGTGGCTCAACGAGGTCAACACCATCCCCGGAAGCCTGAGCGTGTACTTGTTCATCGACCCGCCTCTGGGTTGGGCGGGGTTGCTGGCCGGGATGATTGCCGAAGCCCGGGCGGAGCGACGGGTTTTCTCGGCGGTGGGGGCCGACGGCACCGCTCTGCGCGGGGCGGCGTCGGTGGCGGCCAAGCTGGGCGGGACGGCCAGCGCTCGGTGAGGGGGCGCCTGCTCTTCCCCGCCGTTGTGCGGTTGGCCATGTCGGGCGCATGACAACGGTGGCCTTGCGGCCTTCCGACCGGGTGCTGGCGGCCATCGACGACCTGGTGGGCGAGGGCCGCTACGCCTCGCTAACCGAGGTGGTGCGCCGTGCCCTCGACGTCCTGCTTGCCGCGCACCACGAGGCCGAGGTGAGCGGCGCCTGGTCCCCGAATACGGCCGCTACCAGCGCCCTCACCGAGGAGGAGCCCTGGTGAGGGCGCCGCAGCGGGGGGAAGGCCTGGTGGGTGGAGATGGCCGACAGGCGGCGCCCGGTAGTCGTTCTGATCCGACAGGCGGCAGTCCCCGTGCTGCGCACCCTGCTCGTGGCCCCGGTGACCCGCCCCATGCGAGGCGTTCCCACCGAAGTCCTACTCGGTCGAGTGGACGGCCTGGTCGAAAAGTGCGCCGTCACCCTGGACAACGTCAGCCTCGCCGACGAGGCCTGCTTCACCTCCTTCTTGGGGCGGCTCTCGGCTGCTCGCAGGGCCGAGGTCTGCACCGCCCTGCGGGCGGCCACGGGCTGCTGAAGGGGGCAGCGGGCTCTCTGTGGTAGACCTGTCCGCGTGAAGGGCTGGACCGAGAGCGAGTTTGCCGACCGCAGTCTGCTGGCTCCCTGCGGCCTGTACTGCGGGGCCTGCGGGGTGTACCTGGCCACCCGCAGCGGCGATGCCAAGTTCAAGGCCCGGCTCGGAGCGCTCTACGGGTCGGCCCCGGAGGAGACCGAGTGCCGCGGCTGCATGCAGCCCGAGCCTCCGGAGCTGCTGTACGGCTACTGCCGCGCCTGTCCTATCCGGGACTGCGTGCGGGGACGCGGCCTGTACTCCTGCCACCAGTGCGCCGATTGGCCTTGCCCGCTCATCACCGGCTTCCCCTTGGCGACCGGCCGGCGGGTGATGCTGCGGGCCATCCCGAAGTGGCGGGAGCAGGTGGCCTCCTCCGGTCCCGGGGCGGGCGACGTCGCCTGGGCGCGGGGAGAGTGCGCCCGTTACCACTGCCCCGAGTGCGGCGAGCCGCTCTTCCGCGGGGCGCAGCGCTGCCGGGCCTGCCGCGCTCGAGTGGCCGACCGCCTCGACGGGTCCCTGTGAGGCGGGGCGGCCTCAGCCGCCCACCGCGGCCCCCGGGGTGAGGGCGGCGACCTCGATGCCGCTGCCGTTGAGCTCCGCCGCCAGTTCTTGCGGGGTGCCGGCCAGGATGGGGAACGTGCCGAAGTGGATGGGTACGACCGTCTGCACCTTCAGCATCCGAGCGGCCCGCGCTGCCTGAGGCGGGTCCATGGTGTAGTGCCCCCCGATGGGGAGGAAGGCGATGTCGGGGGCCCAGAGCTCGCCGATCAGCGCCATGTCGCCGAAGAGCATGGTGTCGCCGGCGTGGTACAGGGTGGGCCCTCCGGGAAAGGCGAGTACCCAGCCCGCCGGCTCGCCACCGGGGACGACCCCGGTGTCGGTGTCGAGGCCTCCCGAGTGGCGGGCGTCGACCATGGTGGCCCGCACCCCGCCGGGGCCGGTCACCGTGCCGCCCTTGTTGACTCCGGTGACCCGGGCTGCTCCCTTGTTGCTCAGGTAGACGGCGATCTCGTGGATGCAGAAGACCTCCGCCCCGAGATGGCAAGCCAGGTCGAGGGTGTCTCCGAAGTGGTCGCCATGGCCGTGGGTGAGGAACACCGCGTCGGCCTGGGCCGGGTGGGCGGCCGAATCGGGGCAGGCGGGGTTCCCCTGCAGCCAGGGGTCGAGGTAGATCGTGGTGCCGTCGGCGGTGCGCAGACGCAGGGCGGCATGCCCCAGCCAGGTGAGCTCCAGTCCCTGCAACTCCATGTTTCCTCCCTCGCTGCCGTCCGGGGGAGTGTACGGGGCGGGACACGGGGGCCGCGAGCCGGCCCCCGGACGCATCCTCCCCATAACGGTTCGGAGCCCCGGGGGCGGGGCTCCGAACCGGCGTGGGCTGACGGGAGGGAGGGGGTCAGCAGGTAGGCGCCCGGCGGTGGCGAGCGACCTCACTGCGGGCCTGCTGCAGGGCGCCGTGGGCGGCGGAGACGGTGTCGAGCGGGGCGCCGAGCGCCTTGAGCACTTCGTAGTCGTGCCAGGCGCGGAGCAAGGCCTGGAAGGCCTGGTCGAAGGCGTCGCGGGCGCCGTCCTCCGGGAGCTGCCGGGTGTCCTGAGCGGGGCGATGTGCGGTGAGAGTCATCTGCTACTGCCTGTCTACCTGGCACCATTCAAGCAGACAATCGCGTGCTTGCTGAGCCTCGATACGTCCGCGAAGTGATGCTGTTAGCGCTTTCCGCCTATGATTCGTAAGGCCTCCAAGGGATGGAGGCTAGCGTTATGGCTTTGTGAAGGCCTTCACAATACCGGTTGGGTTGACAGATCGCGCGTTCGCGAGTGAGGAGGAGCAGATGCAGCTCGACGACATCGATTGGGCGATCCTCGATCACCTGCAGGAGGAAGGGAGGACGGGATTCCGGGAACTGGGCCGCCGGGTGGGCCTGAGCGCCCCCGCGGTGACCGCTCGAGTGCACCGCCTCGAAGCAGCCGGGATCATCGCCGGCTACCGGGCGGTGCTGGACCCCCGGCCTCTGGGCTTGCCCGTGCTGGCGTTCGTGCGGGTGAGCAGCGCCGGCGGCGTGGACGCGGACGAGGAGTTCGTCGAAGCGGTCCGCCGTCTTCCTGAGATCCGCGAAGTGCATCGGGTCACCGGCGCCGAGACCTATCTGTTGCGGGTGCTGGTGCCCTCGGTCCAGGATCTGGAGCGCATCCTCCGTCCGCTGTGGAGGTTCGGCGACACGGTGACCGGGGTGGTCATGTCCACCGCAGTGGCCGACCGGCCGCTCACTCGCGACATGGTCCCGTGAGGGTCGGGTTCCGGCGACGCCGGGCCGGAGGGACCGGCGGCTCCGGTATCGTTCGGCGCTGTGAGTAGCGACGGCGCCTTCCCCGGTCGAAAGCCTCCCGTTCCCGAGAGCGGTGGACTACGCGTGCTGGTGACCGGGGCTACGGGATACGTGGGGGCCAACCTCACCGCGGCCTTCCTGGCTGCTCCCGGGGTAGTCCGGGTCGTGGCCGGGGGCCGGGACCGGGCGGCGGGCCGGGCCCTGGTCGAGGCGCTGGGGGCTTCCGAGCGGCTGGCCTTCGCCCCGGGCGACCTTCCCGAGGCCCCCTGGCCTCTGGATGAGATCGATGTCCTGGTCCACGCCGCGGGGGTCCGGCCGGGGAGCGGGGTCGACGACACACGGATCCTGCTGGTCAACCAAGAGGGGACCCGGCGGCTCCTGGAGAGGCTCCCCGGCACTCCGGTGCGGCGGGTGGTCTTCGTGTCGGCGCAGTCGGTCTACGGCTGGCGGCGCCCACCGCCTTGGCGCGAGGCGATGGGGGCGCGGCCGCAGACTGCTTACGGTCTCAGCAAGTGGGTGGGGGAGTTCCTGTGCCGCAACCTCGAAGGCGGCGTCGAGGCGGTCTCGTTGCGCCTCTCCCGGGTCTACGGGGTGGGGGTGGGCCGCCGCCTCGTGTGGACCCGGATGCCGCATCGTTTCGCTCTGCTCGCCGCCCGCGGGGAGCCGATCCCCGTGTTCGGCGGCGGGCAGCAGATGCTCGACCTGGTGCATGTGTCCGATGTGGCGGCGGCGGTGTGCCGGGCCGCGCTGGGGCCTCTGGGCTCGGGCCGAGCCGTCCTGAACGTGGGCGGAGGCCGGCCGGTCACCATTCGCCGCGTTGCCGAGCTGTGTCGGGCCGCCGCGGAGACTGCCGGACTTCCCCCTCCGGAGATCACTTCCGTGCCCGAGGCGGGTGCGGCGGCTCCCGACTTCGGCCTCGATATCAGCCGGGCGCGCCGGGTCCTGGGCTGGGAGCCCGGGCGGGATCTGGCCGCGGGCCTGGGCGAACTGGTAGAAGCCGCGGCTCGCTAAAGGAAGCGGGAGGGGCGGCACTGCCGTCCGCCGTGGGGCAGAATGGCCCCGGCCCGGCGATACCGACGCACGGGAGGGGGCAGCGGTGAACCAACGCCTCGCCGTATGGGCGCTGCAGCGGCGCGGTTGGCGGTTGGTGGGTGAGGCGCCTCGCCTTCCTAAGTACCTGATCGTGTTCGGGCCCCACACCTGCAACTGGGACTTCCCCTTGGCGATGCTGGCCGCGGCCGGATTCGGGATTCACCTGCGCTGGCTCGGCAAACACACGATCTTTCGCTGGCCGGTGGCCGGCTTCCTGCGACGCCTGGGGGGCATCCCCGTTCATCGGGAGCGGCATGAGGGAGTCGTGGAGCAGGTCGCCGCCGCTTTCTCCGCAGCCGACACCCTGGTGATCGGCATGACCCCGGAGGGGACTCGTACTCCACTGCCGTACTGGAGGTCGGGGTTCTATCACATGGCGCAAGCCGCCGGGGTGCCCATCGTCCCGGCGTCGCTCGACCGGCCCTCCAGGCAGATCACCATCGGGAGGGCTCTACTCCCAAGCGGCGACGTGCCCCGTGACATGGATGCCATTCGTGCCTTCTTCGACGGTGTCCGAGGGATCCACCCGGAGAAGGCGGGGGCGATTCGGCTTCGGGAGGAGGAAGGGCTGCCGTGGAGCCGGGCCGGCGGCACCCCGGGTAGTCGGTAGTCCGGCGGACGGCGGCGGAATGGGCCGAGTCGCGAAAGCTGCCTAGGGCTGCGGGCGGGCAAACACCTGTTCGACTACCTACACTCGTGTTCTTCGCGGAGGGGTCGAGTGGACGCAGCCACCCGAGCCGATTGGGATCGCCTGGCCGCCTTGCAGCGGGCGCTGGTCGCCGTGGAGTGCGGCGACGCGGCGGCGGGCGGGGAAGCGCTGGGGCAGGGGGTGCGGCGGCGCCTGGCGCGGCAGGCTCTCGAGCAAGCCATCCGCTCCGATGTCGCGGAGCAGGCGCGGCGCCGACGCGAGGAGTTCGATGGCGCTCTGGAGGATCTGGTGGCCCGGGCGGCACGGCGGCCGTGGGTGGTGCCGCCCTCGCCCCCGGCCTTCTCGCCCGTGGCGCGGCGCGCGCCGGCGCCCGGGGGCAGCACATCGGCCCCGGCGCGCCGCCGGGCCTCCCCGCCCTCTCCTCCGGCGGCCGCGGCGGCGGCCCCCAAGGCGAAGCCCCGGCGGCCGCGACGGCGCAAGGCGCCGCCGGCTCCCCTTCCCCAGTTCTGGTCGCCCACCCCCGTCGTCGGGTTCCGCATGTGGGACCTGCGCGATCGCATCTACGGGTCCTTCAGGCCGTGGAGCAAGCCGGAGTACGAGGCCGTCTGCCTCTCGCCGAGCACCGGCACCGATTACTCCGAGGTGCCGCATTCCGATGGGCGCTGTGGCCCTCCGCCCTGCGGTCTTTACTGCTTCAAGGAAGCGGAGCAACTGCTGGCGGCCTTCGGTCTGCCGACGGGAAAGGCCAGAGTGGTGGTGGGCCTGGTGGCGCTCTCGGGGAAGGTGGTGGAGCACGAGAGGGGCTACCGGGCGAAGCGGGCGAAGGTGGTGGCGGCGGCCGTGGTCGGGGCCGGCCGGGTGGTGCGGGTCGAGGGGGCGGAGCGTCTGGAAGCGCTGTTCGGCCGCCCGCAGGAGACCCTTGCCGAGATCATCGCCTGCGACCCGGATGCGGTGGAGATGGTCTCGGATCCCGTTGCCGCCGCCGAGATGGTCCTTGCCTACCTGGGGCTGATACGCCAGTTCTACCAGGGGACACCGGCCTGAGCAGTCGTCGGATTGGGGTGGGCCGGTCCCGCTAGGGTGGCGCCCCGTAACCGACGGAGGCGAAGTGAAGCGTTCTCTGGGCGCCCGCGCGTTGCTCTACCCGGCGCCGGTGGTGGTGGTCGGCAGCTACGACAACGCCGGACGCCCGAACGCAATGACGGCCGCCTGGGCGGGGGTGGCCTGCTCGCAACCGCCCTGCGTCGCCGTCTCGATCCGGCGCTCGCGCTACTCCTACAACAGCATCCTGGAGCGGGGGGCTTTCACCTTGAACCTGGCTTCAGAGGACCAGGTGCGCCAGGTGGACTACTTCGGCATCGCCTCGGGCGCCACCGGGGACAAGTTCGCCGCCACTGGCCTGACCGCGGTCCGGGGCACCAAGGTCGATGCTCCCGGGGTGGGGGAGTTCCCCCTCACTCTCGAATGCCGCCTGCACCGGGTAAACGAACTGGGGGTGCATAGCCAGTTCATCGGCGAGGTGCTCGACGTGCTGGCAGACGAGGCGGTACTGGGGCCCGGGGGCCTGCCCGACATCAGTCTCCTGAGGCCGCTGCTCTACTCACCGGGCCAGGAAACGTACTTCGGAGTCGGCGGCCTCCTGGCGCCGGCCTTTCGGGCGGGGCGGGACCTGGGCGGGGCCTGACCGTTCTGCCGGGCCGCGACGACTCCGGGATCCTCAGGCGAAAGCCAGTCCGGGGCCCTCGTCCTCCCGGACCGGCCGGTCGCAGGTGGGGCAGAACCAGCGAGCCTCGAGGGGAGTACCGCAGGCGCGGTGCTCCGGAGCGGCGGCTTCACCTCCGCGGCGTCCTCCCCAAGCAGCGAGCAGCCGTAGAGCGCCGGCCAGCTCGGCTCCGTGCCCGGTCAGCCGGTACTCGCGCCGGGGAGGCCGGTGGGAGTACGGTTGGGAGATCAACAGCCCCCCGGCCTCCAGCCGCCGCAGGCGGTCCGAGAGGGTGTTCGGAGCGATGCCGGTTACGGTTTCGGCCAGGTCGCCGAAGCGGGCGGGCCCGACGAGCAAGGCATCCACGATCAGCAGTGTCCAGCGGTCTCCGACCCGGGCCAAGGCCCGGGCCAGGGGGGAGAGTTCGGTGGTACTGCTGCGGCTCATGCCGGCCCTATCCGATAGACTAACTTGCAACTAGCAAGTCTATAGGAGGCGAGGGTGTCGGTTGAGGATTGGGGGCGGGCCCTAAGGCAGGTAGCCGAGGCGGTGGGGCCGGCGGTGGTGGGAGTGGGGCGACATCGGGCAGGGGGTTCGGGCGTGGTCGTCGGGCGAGACCGCCTGCTCACCAACGCCCACAACGCCGGTCCGGAAGGGGTGCGGGTGTCCTTCGGAGACGGGCGGGTGGAGGAGAGCGAGGTCATTGGCGTCGATGTCGACGGGGACCTGGTGTTGCTCTCCGCCCCTACCGGGGATGCGCCGGTGGCGGAGTGGGGCAGCGGGGATCCGCCGGGAGTGGGTTCCCCGGTAGTGGCGCTCTCCAACCCGGGCGGACGCGGGCTTCGGGCCACCCTCGGCTTCGTCAGTTCTACCGGGCGGCCGTTCCCGGGGCCGCGCGGCCGGCGCATCGAGGGGTCGGTCGAGCACACCGCCCCTCTGCCTCCCGGTTCCTCGGGAAGCCCCTTGCTGGACCTCTCGGGGCGAATCGTGGGCATCAACACCCACCGTCTGGGCGAGGGCTTCTATCTCGCCATGCCGGCCACGGCGGCCCTCCAGGCCCGGGTGGGCGCCCTCGCCGCAGGGCAATCGCCCCGCGGCCGCCGCTTGGGGGTAGGACTGGCACCGGTGCCGGTGGCCCGCCGGCTCCGGCGCGCCGTGGGCCTTCCCGACGCAGAGGGATTGCTGGTGCGCCTCGTCGAGGAGGGGAGCCCTGCCGAGGCGGCCGGGCTCGGGGTGGGCGATCTGTTGGTGGCCGCCGCCGGGCGCCCGCTGGTGGTAGTCGAGGATCTCCACGCCGTCCTCGATCGCTGCGAAGGGGAGGCTCTCGACATTCGGGTGCTCCGCGGCACCGAGGAGCGCACCGTCGTCGTTCACTTCCCCGGCTAGCCGAGGGGCGCCGGCGGGCCGCCGGGGCCGCGTCGTGCCCCGGGTGCTGTGGCGGGCTGCCTCCCCGACGCCTAGCCTCGTGCCGCACGGCGTGGACTGGAGGGAGTGATGAAGGGGAAGATCGGCGGCTTGCTGGTTCTGCTCCTCGGCCTGTTGCTCGTAGCTGCAGGGCTGGTGCTGAAGTTCGCGGTGGTCCCGATGCTGGCGGTGTGGCCCGACGACGTCGACAGCACCCGGACCTACGAGGGCACCCTGGTGACCATGCTCAACCCGGCAGCCCTGGAGACCATGGACGTGGCGAGCCTGTTCCTGACCAACGTGCCGGTGGTGGTCGATCGCCACGTCACGACGGAGCAGGTGGAGGGGAACAAGGCTCTGGTGCGCGAGGTGGCCACCATGTTCGGCCCGGGGGGCGAGGCGATCCAGGGCAGTGAGGACTGGTACACCATCGATCGCAAGACCACCGAGCACATTGCCAACTTCACCGACAACACGATGGTGAAAGAGGCGCGACGCGGCCTGGTCATCGGCTTTCCCATCGGCACCGAGAAGCGGGACTACGACGGGTGGACCGACGACTACCAGGACCTGGTGACGGTGGAGTACCAGGGCGTGGAAGAGCACGAGGGCATGACCACCTACTACTTCACCTCCCAGGGAGGCCCCCGGGCCATCGTGGATCCCAGCCTGTTGGCCATGTTCCCCGAGTCGCTCCCCAGGGATGCGGTGGCGGGGCTGGCCCCGCAGCTCGGTCTGTCGGCGGAGATGATGCAGCAGTTCGCCCAGATCCTGCCCACCCTTCCCGACCCGGTGCCCTTCACCTACCTCTACCGATACGAAACCGAGTACTGGGTGGAGCCCACTACCGGGGTGCTCATCGACTACGCGAAGGACGAGGCGCGCATCCTGGCCCTGGAAGTGGACCCGGCGGTGATATCGCTGGGCATGGTCCCCGTCGGTGAGGTCTTCAGCCTCAACTACACGGCGAGCGACCAGTCGATCGCCGATGCCAAGGACGACGCCGAGGACGGCAAGAAACTCATCAACCTCTTCGGGGTGATCGTTCCCTATGCCGCCATCGGGGTAGGGGCCCTGATCGGACTGGGCGGCGCCTTCATGCTGTTCCGCAAGCGTCGGGGCGAGGCCGCGTAGGCCTCGCTTTCCGGCTTGAGGGAGCCCCCCGGAACGCCGGGGGGCTCCCCGCGTTGGGCTCGCCGCCGGTTGGCTCAGGCCTGCGTCAGCTCGGCCGCCTCGTAGCGCTTGAGATCCACTCGAGCCTCGAGGCGCGAGCGTTCGGCGCGAAAGGCCTGGAGGTGAGGGGTGGCGAGGTGGGAAGCGAAGTGGGCCCGGCTCTCCCACACCTCGAAGACATGGAACCGGCCGCGTTCCCCTAGGTCGGCCCAGAACCCGAACTCCAGGCAGCCTTCCTCGGCGCGGGTGGGGCCGATGAGCTCCCCGATAACGTGGATCATGGCGTCGTGACGCTCCGGCGATACTGCGACGACACCGGCGACGATGATCATGGCTCCTCCTGGGCCCGGCGACCGGTTCGACCCTACTCGCTGGCCGCCAGGCGACGAGCCAGTTCGATCACCAGGTCGCGATCTTCCTCATCGAGCAAGGGGTTGAGCCGCTCGAGTTCCATGAGGAAGCCGGAGGGGGAGCGAGGGGTAGCGCCCGGGGCGGGCGCGTTGGTGCTGGAAAACCGGACCGGGGCCTGCTCCCGGGAATGGCCGAGTGCGTTGGGAGCGGCGCGCCGAGCAGCCGGCGCCTCGGTATGGAACCAGGCGCCACGAGGGGCGGCGGCGAATTGGGTCGCGGCCCGGGGCTGATGCTGACGCCGGAGCCGGGTCTCCACGGAGGCGAGCAGCTCGTGATTGAGGAGGCCTAGGGCCGAGGCGATGGCGAAGAGCACCTTGGAGGAAGGCGGCTTCTTCCCGTTCTCTATGGCCGCCAGATAGGAGTAGGAGATGCCGGCGCGGTCGGCTAGGTCCTTGCGATCGAGGCCCTGGTCGGTGCGGAGGACCTGGACGGTGCGGCCCAGGGCTTCGTAGAACTCGGGGCGCTCGTGCTCGATGTCCATGGTCGGGCCTTTCTCCGTCTGTCGGCGCCAACCTACTACCCGTGGTGTAGCGAGAGGAGGATTGGCGCGTTTCTGTGGCACTGCTATTCTATAAGTAGTAGACTGCTACTACAGGTTCACTATTCTCGACTAGCGGGGAGGTTCTCTGATGAACGGTAGCGACGGTAGCCCGGAGCGTCGGCGCCGGGCCTATCAGGTGGGAGGCCGACACACACGAGAAGCCATTGCCCAAGAGGCACCCGACGTCCACGAGTTGCTAGAGAGGGTGGCCGCCTCGGATATCGTGGTGGTGCGGGGGCAATACGACCACGTGGAGTGGGTCCTCGAGTCCCTGGGCCTGCCGCACCTGGCGGTAGACCCGCAGCGCCTGGCCGAAGTGGCCCTGCGCCCCGAGCAGTTGCTGGTGATCAACTGCCCGGGCCAGATCGGTGCGGCGGCAGTCGCACAGGTGCGGCGCTTCGTCACCGCCGGGGGGAGCCTGTTCACCACCGATTGGGCGCTGCGCCATGTGCTCGAACCGGGTTTCCCCGGGGTGGTGGCCTACAACCGGCGCCCCACGGCCGATGCCGTGGTGCGGGTGGAGGCGGCCGCCCACGAGAACCCCTTCCTGAAGGGGGTCATGGACGGCGCCGACGACCCCATTTGGTGGCTCGAAGGCTCTTCATACCCCATCGTGGTGCTCGATCCGTCCCGGGTCGAGGTCCTCATCTCCAGCCGGGAGTTGGCGGAACGGTGGGGCGAGGCGCCGGTGGCGGTCAGCTTTCGGGCCGGTGGCGGAGAGGTGTTCCACATGATCTCCCACTACTACCTGCAGCGCAGCGAGACCCGCACCCGCCGCCACCGCATGCCCGCCGCCGCCTATGCAGCGGAGAAGGGCGTGACCTGGGACGGCCCAACCGTCGCCGCGGCCGCCGACCTCAGCCTGGGAGAGGTCGAGGCGGCCTCCTCCTCGGCCCGCCTGTTTGCCAACGTGGTCGGGGAGAAGAGGCGGCGGGCGGCGCAGCAGGCCCCAAGGGACGGCAGCAAGTGAAGAGCGGCCTGCCGGGATGGAATCTGTCGTAGGCGGATGCGATAGTCGCGGCGAGGAGGGAGTGTGTGTCAAGAGGAGGGCACGGGCGGCTGGTTCCACAGCAGCGGGGGCTTCCCTTCGCCGCGGGGTGCCGCCGGGCGGCGTTGGCACGTCCTGTCGGTGCTGCTGAGGCAGCGTCGAGCCGAACTGGAGAAGCTGCGGCAGCGCGCCCGAGCGGTGCTCGACGAGATCGCCGAGCTGGAGTCCTTGCGGCGGGAGTGGCCCACTGCGGCGAGCGGAGAGTCTGCAACAGGCCGTGGTATGTCCGGGGAGGCCTTCTGGTCGCCGCGTCCCATCCTGGGCTTCCGCTGCTGGCGGCTGACCCGGCAGGGGGTGCGCGGCGTGGTGCAGGTCTGGCCGCAGCCGCGACTCGAGGCGTTTTGCCCGCGCGGCCCCGGGGTGCCGCACGACTCCCCGGGCTGCCGCTGCGGCGTCTACGCCTTCAAAGAGGCGGGGGCCCTCCTCGGCCAGCGCTGGGGGGCCTCGTCGGCGCCGCTGGTGCACGGCCTGGTGGTGCTGACGGGCAAGGTGGTCGAGCACGAACGGGGCTACCGGGCGCAGCGGGCCGAAGTGCAGGCGGCGGCCGTGTTGCGCCCGAATGGGGTGGCGTGGGGGTCCGAGTCGGCGTGGATCGAGGCGCTCTTCGCCTCAGGGGAGGGCCCGGACGGGTTCGGAGGTGCCGAGGCACGGCCGGTGCGAGGCGGGGATTCCTCGAGGCGGGCGGTGGAGTACCTTGGAAGTGAGGCGAGGAGGTTCCAGGAAGCATGGACATCGGAAAGCAAAAGAGGGTGATCGTCGTCGAGCCGGAGCCCCTGCCGGCTCCGCTGGAGGAACCAGCCGAGCCGGGGGCGGTGCCAGCACCCGTCCCAACCCGGGAGCCGGAACCGGCACCGGTGCGGCGCTAGCACTCCATTACTTGGGGCCCGGTCGCCGGACCGGGCCCCGGCGCGCCGACTCCCGACGGGCCGGCGCGCCTGATGCCTGAGCCTGCTTAGGGGGTGTTCCAGGGGATCGACAACTCGATGGGGCCTCCGGCAGGGCCGGGTTCCCACTTGACGATGAACTGCTCGGGATGGAGCCAGAGGTCGGAAAAGAACTCGATCTCACCCTCCCCATCCAGCGCGTAGAACTCGCCTCCGAGGCCGAACCTCAGGTGGTAGGTGCCGGTGACGAGGCCGGCCGCCACTTCGACATCTTCGACGCCCACCCATTCGACCTGGAAGACGGCCGGAACGGGCCCGAAGGTGCCGAACTGGTGCTCCACCAGCAAGCTGCCCTCGAGGGTGGGCGGGTCGTCGGGCAGCAAGGTGAAGTCGAGGTCCTGGGGCGTTTCGAAGTACTCGAGGACAACGTCCTCTCGGTCGGCCGAGGTCTGGGCCACTCCCCAGAGCCGCAGCACCCAAGGCTCGGGTCGGGCGAAGTAGAGCGCGGCGCCGTCCTGGCCCGGCTCCACCGTCCCAAGGACCAGGCGGTCCCAGGTGCCGCCTTGCCAGTCCACCCCGTACTCGAGGCGTGCGGGCACCTCGAAGGTATCGCTGCCCATGATCTGGACGAGGTAGGTGGCGGTGGCGGTATCGGCGGGCCAGACCTCTCCCCAGCGCACCTGCCAGGCGGGGTGGAGGTCGTCGGGCAGGGTGGTGCTGGTCGTCGTACTGGTCGTTGTGGTAGTCGGCACCGCCGTGGTGGTGGTTGCCGCTGTGGTGGTGGTTGCCGCTGTGGTGGTGGTCGCCGGGGCGGCGTCGTCGCCGCACCCCCCGGCCGCCAGCGTTGCCAGCGCGACTATCAGAGCAGTCAGGCGCTTCATCTCCCTCCTTCTACCCCTGCTGCCAGGGGCTGACCAACTCCAAGGGCGTCCCGAAGCCCGGCGCCGGGTCCCAGCGCAGGATGAGCTGGCCTTCGGCTACCCACAGGTCGGAGAAGGTGGTGATCTCCTGGCCTTCATCGACTCCGAAGAACTCCCCGCCGAGGCCGAAGCGTACGTGGAGGGCCTGATCCCAAGTGCCGGCGGGCACCACGACCTGTTCCAGGCCCACGATCTCCATGGCGTAGACCGCCGGCGTCGGTCCGAATACCTCGTCGCCCACGCCGCCGACGAAGGCATCGACCTCCAGCCGGGGAACGGTGCCGGGCAGCCCTCCCAAGTCCACGGAGGCGACGTCTCCGAAGTACTCGTCGAAGGACCCCTGAGGCCCCATGTTCGGCCCGGTGGCCCGCAGGCCCCAGATGTCGATCATCCAAGGCGTCGAGCGATCGAAGTAGAACGCCAGGCCGTACTGTCCCGGCTCGGTGTTGCCGATGAGGATCCGGTCCCAGGTTCCCTCCTCCCACTCGACCCCGTACTCGATCACCGCGGGGAGATCCACCGGTGTTTGATTGAACAAGCCGAGGCGGTAGACGGCGGTGGAGCCCTCCTCGGGCCATACCGGCGCCCAGCTCACCTGCCACGCCGGATGTAGATCGGAGGTGGTCGTGGTGGCCTGGGTCGTCGTGGTGGCCTGGGTCGTCGTGGTGGTCTGGGTCGTCACCGGGGCCTGGGTCGTGGTGGTGGGTGGTACCGCGGTGGTGGAGGGAGCCGCCGTGGTCGGAGCGGCGCTGGTGCCGGCGTCGTCGTCGCCGCAGGCGGCGGCCAACAGGGCGGTGAGGGCGAGCAGGGCCAAGGCGGCGGCTCCGGCCTTCAGTCGGTGGGGGCACGGCATGGGTGACTCCTCGAGAACGCGTGCTTACTCAACATAGCCCGCCGCCCTGCCGGGCGTCACCTCGTGACGCGGTGTGCGGCAGGCGATCTTCTAGAAGGCGCCGTAGAAGTCGTTGCCCTTGTCGTCCACCACGATGAAGGCGGGGAAGTCTGCCACCTCGATTTTCCAGACGGCCTCCATGCCCAGTTCCGGGTACTCGAGCACCTCGACCTTCTTGATGCTCTCCTTGGCCAGGATGGCCGCCGGGCCGCCGATCGATCCCAGGTAGAAGCCCCCGTAGCGGGCACAGGCCGCGGTGACTGCCTGGGAGCGGTTGCCCTTGGCCAGCATCACCAGGCTGGCTCCGTGGGACTGGAAGAGGTCCACGTAGGAGTCCATGCGGCCGGCGGTGGTGGGGCCGAAGGATCCCGAGGGATAGCCCTCGGGGGTCTTGGCCGGGCCGGCGTAGTAGACGATGTGGTCTTTGAGGTACTGGGGCAGGCTTTCCCCGCGGTCGAGGCGCTCCTTGAGGCGGGCGTGGGCGAGATCGCGCGCCACCACTACCGGCCCGGTGAGGGAGAGGCGGGTGCGCACCGGGTGGCGGGAAAGCTCGGCGCGGATCTCGTCCATGGGCCGGCTCAGATTGATGGGCACCGCAGGGGGCGGCATCTGCACGGCGGTGTCGGTGGGCAGGAAGCGAGCCGGATCGGTCTCCAGTTGCTCCAGGAACACCCCCTCGGCGGTGATCCGGGCCTTGATCTGCCGGTCGGCGGAACAGGAGACCCCGATCCCTACGGGACAGGAGGCACCGTGGCGGGGCAGCCGGATCACCCGGGCATCGAGGCAGAAGTACTTGCCGCCGAACTGGGCTCCGATGCCGGTTTCGCGGGCCAGATCCATCACCAGCTGTTCCATCTCTAGATCGCGGAAGGCACGGCCCCCTTCGTTGCCGCTGGTGGGGAGGCCGTCCAAGTAGCGGCATGAGGCCAGCTTGACCGTCTTCAGGGTCGCCTCGGCCGAGGTCCCTCCGATGACCACGGCCAGGTGGTAGGGCGGGCAGGCGGCGGTGCCCAGGGAGCGCAGCTTCTCCTCGAGGAAGCGACGTAGGGAATCGGGGTTCAGCACGGCCTTCGACTCCTGGAAGAGCAGCGTCTTGTTCGCCGAGCCGCCGCCTTTGGTGACGAAGAGGAACTCGTAGGTGGAGCCGGGCACCGAGTGGATCTCGATCTGGGCGGGGAGGTTGGTGCCGGTGTTGCGCTCCTCGAACATGGTGAGGGGAGCCAGCTGGGAGTAGCGAAGGTAGCCGCCGGTGAAGGCGTCGAAGATGCCGTGAGACAGAGCCTCCTCGTCGCCGCCTCCGGTGTAGACGTCCTCGCCCTTGCGGGCAAAGACGATGGCGGTGCCGGTGTCCTGGCATGAGGGCAGCACCATCTCGGCCGAGACCACTGCGTTGCGCAGCATCTCGCGCGCCACGAAGCGGTCGTTGTCGGAGGCTTCCGGGTCTTCGAGGATGGTGCGCAGTTGCTCCAGGTGGCCGGTGCGGAACAGGTGAGAGATGTCGCGTACCGCCGCCTCGGCCAGACGGCGCAGCACGGCGGGCTCGATGCGCAGGATGCGGCGCTCTCCCGCCTCCTCCACTGCCAGCCCTTCCTTCCCCAGCGGCCGGTAGGCGGTGGGGTCGGCTCCCAGCTCGAACGTCTCCTGGTAGCGGAACTCCGGCATGGGCACCCCTTCGTAGGCGTCGCGGCTCGCCGCCGATTCTACGGCGGCCGCTTTTCCCTCCCTTCGGGGAGGAGCGGGGCCGCACCCGTATAGCATCTGCTCGGTCTGCCCCCTCGCGAGGACGACTGCCCGCACATGCCCCACGTCCCGGCCGTAATCCGACCAGAGCACCGTGCTCTGGTCGCCCCGGCACTGGTGGCCGCGGTGGCGGCGATCTCTTTCGCCGCCATCTTCCTGAAGCTGGCCGAGCCCACCCACGCGCTGACCCGATCGGGCCTGCGGCTACTGATGGCGGCGGCGCTGCTGGCGCCGGCCGTGGCCCGGGGATGGCTGAGGGGGCGACTGCAGCCCGTCTGGCGCTGGGCCGTCGCTGCCGGCCTGTTGTATGCGCTGCACTTCAGCGCCTGGATCGGCTCGCTGGATCTCACGAGCGTGGCCGCCTCGGTAACCCTGGTGACGGCTACGCCGCTGCTGCTCGCCGTCGTCGGCGTGATCACCGGGAAGGACCGGCCCGAGAGCCGGCTGTGGGTCTCTCTCGCCCTGGGGGCCGCAGGAGTGGCCGTGGTTGGGGGAGCCGACCTCTCCTTCTCCGGTCGGGCCCTCGCCGGCGACGGCCTGGCCCTGCTGGGCACCGCGGCCATGGCCGGTTACTTGCTCGTCGCCCGCCGCATGGGGCCCGGGCTTGACGTATGGGCCTTCATGGGGGTGGCCTGCGCCGTGGGCGGGGCGGTGGTCATGGCGGTGGGGGCTGCGGCCGGGGTGAGCCTGCTGCCGGCCGACGGGACGGCGGCCTTGTACATCTTCCTCAGCGCCCTGATCCCCCAACTGGTCGGTCACGGGCTCATGACCTGGTCCCTGCGCCACACCACTCCCACGGTGGTGGGCCTGGCCACCCTCGGGGAGCCGGTGGGCTCCACCCTGCTCGCCTGGGTCTGGCTGGGAGAGGCCGCTCCGCCGGTGGTGCTGGCCGGTTGTGCCATCGTGCTGGCGGCCTTGGTGCTGGCGCTCGCCGGACGGCGCGCCGCGGCGCCTGTGGAGGTGGTGGCCTCGTGATAGATCGCTACGTGGCCGACCATGTCCTTCCCATGGACCCGGCGTTCTCCATGCACAGCCCCGGCTTCGTGGATGTGGTGGATGGACGGGTGAGCGCCGTGGGGCCCGCCGAAGGGGCGGCGCTGCTCGCTCCGGGCGATGTGGTCCACTACGTCGGGGGCCTGCTGCTTCCGGGCCTGGTGAACTGCCATGCCCACTCGCCCATGACGGTGTTGCGGGGAGCGGGGGAGGGCCTGCCGCTCCAACGCTGGCTGCGCGAAGTGATCTGGCCGCGGGAGGCCCGCCTCGGGCCGGAGGAGGCCCGCCTCGGCATGCTGGTGGGGGCTGGGGAGATGCTCCAAGGTGGGATCACCACCAGTGCCGAGATGTACTTCCACGGCGAGGCGGTGGCCGAGGGGGCAGTGGCCGCCGGCCTCCGCACCCTGGTTTTCCCGGCGGTGGCGGAGGCGCCGGGGTGGGAGCGCTTCGGTACCGCCACCGACATGGTCCGGTTCGCCGTCGCGCTGCGGGACGCTCTCGTCGGCGAGGAGCTGGTAGAGGTCGGCCTGGGACCTCATGCCGCCTACACCCTCAGCGAGAGCGCCTTGCGGGCGGTGGCGGAGACGGCCGCCGCCGAGCGGCTGCCGGTTCACATCCACATCGCCGAGACCCGCGCGGAGGGTGATGACCTGCGTTCGCGCACCGGGCTCTCGGTTCCCGCCTATCTGGCTTCGCTCGGCTTCTTCGGGCCCCGCACCCTGGCGGCGCACTGCGTCTGGCTGGATGGCGAGGATGTGGCCCTCCTCGCCGCCCACAGGGTCGGGGTGGCCCACTGTCCTGGGTCCAACGGCAAGCTGGCATCGGGAATGGCCCCGATCGCGGCCTTGCGGTCCGCCGGGGTGGCGGTAGGGGTGGGAACCGACGGCCCCGCCTCCAACGACAACCTCGACCTGTGGGAAGAGGCCCGCCTGGCGCTGTTGTACTGCCGGTTGCGCGAGGGCAATGCCGGCGCGCTCGGGGTGGAGGAGGCTCTGCGGCTGATGACCTCCGATGCGGCGGCGGCATTGGGCCGCGACGACCTGGGGGCCCTCCTCCCCGGTCGGCGGGCCGACATGGTGCGGGTGTCCTTGGAGGATGTGGTGTACGACCCGGTGCTCGCTCCGCGCGATCTCCTGGGCCACCTGGTCTGGGCCGGGTCGCGGCGCGATGTGGCCGATGTCTGGGTGGGCGGCCGCCGGGTGGTCGAGTCGGGCCGCTGCCTGACCGTCGACCTGGCCCGGGAGCGCGCCGCGTTGCGTGCCGCCGCGGCCCGGCTGGCCGGGTAGGCCGGCGGTGACCTGGGGCGCCCGTCTCTACGAGCCGGTGTTCGGCCGCATGCTGGCCGGCGCCCGCCGCACCGCCTGGGAACTGGCCTCGCCCCGTCCGGGCATGGTGGTGCTGGACGTGGGCTGCGGCACCGGTGCTTTCCTGGGGGCCTTCGCCGTCGCCGGATGCCGGGTGGCCGGCCTGGATGCCTCGGCGCCGATGCTGGCCGAAGCCCGCCGCCGCCTGGGTGGCGCCGCCCTCCTGGCGCGAGGTGATGCCACCGCCCTCCCCTTCGCCACCGCGAGCGCGGCGGTAGTGACCGCGATGATGCTGTTCCACTCCCTCTCGCCGGAGCAGGGGAGGGCGACGTTCGCCGAGATGGCCCGGGTGGCCGGGGAGGCGGGCCGGGTGGTGGTAGTCGACCATCGCTCGGACGGGCTTCCGGACGCAGGCCGGCGCGGTGCCCGGGCGGTGGCCCGCCTCGTCGAGGGGGTGGCGGGCCATGGTGCCGGAGTCCGTTCGCTGCTCGCCGCCGGAGGGCTGGGGGCCCTCGCCGCCTCCGCGAGCCTGGAGGTGGAGGAGCGCCGGGCGGTGGCCGGCGGGGCGCTCGAAGTGCTGCGGCTCCGGTGGCGCCAGACGGCGGCGTAGTCTGGCGCCGACGCGAGAGGAAAGGGCGCTTGAGCGACCGGCCGCAGGGCGAGGGATGGTGGCTGGCTTCCGACGGGAAGTGGTATCCGCCGGAGTCCCGGCCGGCTCCTCCGGGAGCCCCGGTGCCGCCTTGGGCCGCTACGCGCCCTGCCCGCCTCAGCCCCGGCTTGCACACCGCAGTGCGGGTGTTCCTCTATCTGACCGCCGGCGCCGCCGGGCTGGCGGTGGTGGCGCTGGGCAACGCCATTCCCAAGATGTACGACTGGTGGATCGCCCCCGCCGGCGCCGATGCCGATGAGCTCTCCGCTTGGCAGGAGGCGTCCGACCTGTGGGCGGTGGCGGCGGGGTTCGTCGGCCTGGCCGGTCTGGTGCTGTTCATTCTGCTGCTGGTTTGGGGCAGCCAGGCCTATCGCAGCCTGGAGCCCACCGGTGCTGCAGGCCGCTCCTGGTCGCCGGGGTGGGCCGTGGGGGGCTGGTTCATCCCCATCGCTGCTCTCATCATCCCCCGCCTGGTGCTGTCGGAGATCGAGCGTATGGCCCACCCCGAGAACGGGCCGAGCCCCATCGGCGAGCGCTGGCGGCGGCAACCCCTGCTGGGGAAGGGGGTGGCCTGGTGGGCGCTGCTGATTGCCGCCGGGGTGACCGGGGCGATCGCGTTGGGCATCATGGGTGGCGGCAGCATGGTGAGCGGTACCGGGGCCGAGGCGGTGACCACCATTACCGACGGAGAGCTGTACCGCAACGGCCTGGCGGTCATGTCGGCCGCCATGGCCCTACTCGGCGTCGCCCAGGTCCTCGGCGCCGCCTACTTCCGGGCGCTGGGAGAGCGCCTGCTGCCGTGAGTGCGTCGTTCCCGATCGGGAGGTAGCCGTGGATTTCGAGCCGTCCCCGGAGCATGTGGCGTTCCGCAAGGTCGTCCGGGAGTTCGCCGAGGCGGAGATCGCTCCTCACGCCGCGGACTGGGACCGGGATCACCACTTCCCCGCCGACGTGGTGCGGAAGATGGGGGACCTGGGCCTCTTCGGGCTGCCGTTTCCCGAGGAGTACGGCGGCTCGGGGTCGGGACTGCTCACCCTGTGTATTGCCATCGAAGAGATCGCTCGGGTCGATGCTTCCCTGGCCATCACGCTCGAGGCCGGAGTCTCCCTGGGCGCCAACCCCATCTACCGCTTCGGGACCGAGGAGCAGAAGGGCCGGTGGCTGCCCGACCTGATAGCCGGGCGCACCCTGGGGGCCTTCGGGCTCACCGAGCCGGAGGCCGGCTCGGATGCCGGGGCGACCCGCACCCGGGCCGCACTCGAGGGCGACGAGTGGGTGGTCAACGGGGAGAAGGTTTTCATCACCAACTCGGGCACGCCCCTGACGGCCCTGGTGACGGTGACCGCCCTCACGGGCCCGCGGGAGATCTCGGCGATCATCATCCCCACCGGTACGCCCGGCTTCCTGGTGGAGCCGGCCTACCGCAAGATGGGCTGGCATGCCTCCGACACTCACGGCTTGCGCTTCGAGGACTGCCGGGTTCCGGCCGGGAACCTGTTGGGGGAGCGGGGGCGCGGGTTCCGGCAGTTCCTGGCCATCTTGGACCACGGTCGGGTGGCCATCGCCGCCATGGCGGTGGGCATTGCTCAGGGTTGCCTGGAGCAGAGCCTGGCCTATGCCAAGGAGCGCCAGGCCTTCGGCCGTCCCATCGGGGCGAACCAGGCGGTGGCTTTCCGCTGCGCCGACATGGCGGTGGCGGTGGAGGCCGCCCGCCTGCTGACCTATCGGGCGGCACAGCTGGCCGACCGGGGGCAGCCCTACCGGCAGGAGGCGGCGATGGCCAAGCTGTACTCCTCGGAGATCGCCGTCGACGCCACTCGGCACGCGACCCAGATCTTCGGCGGCTACGGGTACGTAGACGAAACGCCGGTGTCCCGCTTCTACCGCGATGCCAAGGTCCTGGAGATTGGGGAGGGGACCAGCGAGATCCAGCGGCTGGTGATCGGCCGCGGGCTGGGCCTGCCGCTGTAAGGCGGGGGCCCCGGCCCACCACAGAACCGGCATCCGGTATCGGGGCCTGCTCCGTATAGGGGAGGTGAGGGCCCACAGCCCTCCTTACCCGAGATACAGGAGACTTTCGATGCGTACCACCCTCAAGCTGGCAGCCGTGCTGGCCGCCCTCGGACTGTTCGTGGCGGCGTGCGGCGGTGATGCCGAAGAGACCACCACGACCACGGCCCCGGCCGCCCTCAAGGACATCGTGGACACCGCGGTAGAGGCCGGTTCCTTCACCACGCTGGTGACGGCCGTCGAGGCCGCCGGCCTCGTCGACACCCTGAAGGGGGAGGGCCCCTTCACCGTGTTCGCTCCTACCGATGAGGCCTTTGACGCTCTGCCCGAAGGCGCTCTCGAGGGCCTGCTGGCCGACATTCCCGGCCTCACCGACGTGCTCCTCTACCACGTCGTCCCCGGCAAGGTGATGGCGGCCGACGTGGCCGGGCTGACCTCGGCCACCACCGCCCAGGGCTCCGATCTGGAGATCTCCGTCGAGGATGGCACGGTCATGATCGATGGCGCCACCGTGGTGATCACCGACATCGAGGCGTCCAACGGCGTCATCCACGTCATCGACGCGGTGCTGCTCCCCTAGCCCTTCCTCCTGCAGCCGGTGTCGTCGGGGCCCCACGCGGGGCCCCGACGGCGCGCCCGGCCGGCCTTACACTGGCGGTACCCGGCGGAGAAGGGCATGCCCCGAGTCGCCACCATCGACTTCCACGTCACCTCGGAGTGCAGCCAAGAGTGCCCTTATTGCTGGGGCCCCCAGGACGTAGCAGCGGTCGACACGTCCACCGCCCGGGCGATAGTGGCGCGCATCGCCGAGACGGGGGCGCGGCGCATCGTGTTCACCGGCGGCGATCCTCTCCAGCGCGAGGACCTGGGTGATCTCATTCTCCACGCCCGGGTCTGGGGCCTGGAGGTGGCCGTTTCCACCACCGGCGACTTGCTGACCGCCGCCTTCCTGTCGGCGTATGGGACCGCGATCGATCTGGTGTCCCTGCCCCTCGACGGCGCTTCGGAGGAGGTATCGCACCGCACCAAGAAGGAAGGCCACTTCGCCGCCGTCCTGGCTGCCCTGGGCTTGCTGGCGGCGCACCCCGGCATCGACGTGAAGGTGGCCACCGCCGTGACCGGCCACAACCTGGCCGATGTGCCCCACATCGCCGAATTGCTCGAGGAGGAGGCGGCGGTCATGCCCAATCGTCTCTTCTACAACGTGTTCCAGGCCTTTCCCCGCTCCATGAACCCGGGGGTGGCTTGGGATGATCTAGTAGTGAGCGCCGCCGAGTTCGACGCCCTGCGCGCTGAGGTAGAGCGGCAGCGGCACCGCTTTCGGGTCAACTGGCTGAGTCACGAGACCCTCGACCGCCTGTACGTGATGGTGTTCCCCGACGGCTCCCTGGTGATTCCGGCGGGCCCGTCGTTCCACCAATACGGCCCCTTCCTGGCGGTGGCAGACCTGGACGCGCTACTGGCGGGGGTCGGCTTCGATACCCCCAAACACCTACACCACGCCGCCGGTTGGCAGCGGCCGGCGGGACCCGTGGTTACTTGATCCGGTAGCCGCCCAATTCGTTGGCCAGCACCCAGGCCACCACGGTGCCGATCTCGATATGGTCCGAGATGGACGTCTCGGGAGCCGCTCCCGCCGAACCCGGCTGGGCCGCGCCGCGGCGGGCGGCCGCCATGGCTTGGAGTCGCTGCTGCCAGCGGGCGAAGTTGGCGGACCGGAGGTCCACCCAGCCTTTGGCCGCCCAGCGGTCCCGGTCGTCGGTGCCCACCGCCACTTCCACTTCGCCGGCCACCTCGGGGATGCGCAGGAAGGGGCCGCGCCACAGGCGGGCGCCGTCGGGGTGCAGGATCGGCAACCCCAGAGAGGTGATCGTGTCGCGCAAGCCGGGGCGGCTCTCCACCAAAGCGGCCGCCGCCGCGCTCAGGCCTTGCGGTGTGGCGGCGAGCACCGCCGGCAGGGTCCCTCCGGCGAGAGCGAGGAGCTCGGCTTCCCACAGGAGCTTGGACAGCTCCGGGGGCCCCAGCTGTCCCAGGGCGACGCTGTGCGTGGCGGTCTGCTCCTCCAGGGATTGCATCTCCTGGAGCACCCGGGAGCGCAGGACGCCCGCCCGGTAGGAGGGGCCGAGCACGGCGCCGTCGAGGGCCGATATGACATCCCGCCCGGTGTTGCGTCCGGCGATCTCCTGTACGCAGAGCCGGGCGATCTCCTCGGGGGTGACGAATTCCATTTGGCCCATGGCGGTGATCGCTTCGAATTCGCCCTTGGTGAAGACACCGTTCTCCCCGGTGTCCACCACCGGCAGGCGCAACTCGGCGCGACGGGCGAAGCCGGCGGGGTCGAGACGGAGGTGGAGCCGTGGGCCGAGCGGCTCCTCGCAAGCGGCGTACAGGGAGACCGGCTCGCCTTTCTCCTCGATGGTGCGGTGGCCCACGTCGGCATAACCGATGAGCGCGCCGGGCTTGATCTCCTTCACCAGCGGTCGGCCCGGGGAGCGGGCCATGAGGAACAGGAGGCCGGTGTTGGCGAAGGCCACCGCGGTCTTGGTGAGCAACTTGGCCGAGGGGCGGTCCTCGCTGTGGGTGTAGGGGATGTTGAGGCCCATGCCGCCGGTGCCGGTGGTGCCGACCTTCATGTAGAGCCGGGTGCCCGCGTCGGAGAGCGCCCGGTCGAGGATCAGGACATGGCGCACCAGCTGAGACACCGACAACGACAGGATCAGCGTTTCCACGTTGCGCGCCAGTTCGTCATGGGCGACGGGATGGCCTTCCACCAGGCTTCTGATGTCGCGCTCGGCGATGGCCGCGGCGGTGTAGACGTCTTGATAGGAGATGGCGGTCGCCGTGTTCACCGCGTCGATGACCACGTCGGGTCGGTAGGCGGCCACCAGGCGGGCGAGGCGAGAGCGGCCGAAGGCCGCCTCCAGCGGCCCGAATAGATCCTCGAAGATGGCCCGCCGGCATGCTTCGTCCTCGAACAACTCCCGGCGCGGCCGCCGGGAGAACTCCTCGCGGACGAAGAGGTCCCCCCATTCGCCGACGACCTCCACTTCGGGAGGTACCAGGCTGCGCAGGCGTTCCACGGCACGGGCGACCCCGGCCGCGGGCAGGGAGGCCAGGATGACGCGCTCGGGGGCCAGTCGGGCGGCCACCTGATGAGCCACCTCGAAGCCGACCATGCCTGCTCCGCCGAGCACCAGGAACGTCCGATCCGTCACACCACCTCCTGCTCCCGTTCTCCCCCATGATGGTCGCGGCGCGCTGCGCCGGGTAGGGCACTCCGTCCCCGGTGCCGGGCCCGGGCCGGGCCATCCGGCCCGTGCGCCGGGAGGGGGCGGCAGGGTACGGTGGGGCCCGCATGGATGCGCCGGGACCACAGATGCTGTTGGGCGATGAGGCGGTGGCCCTCGCCGCGATGCACGCCGGGGTGAGCGGCGCCTACGCCTACCCGGGCACTCCCTCCACCGAGATCCTGGAGTACCTGGTGCCGCGGGCTGCCGCCGGGGGGTTCACCGCCCACTGGTGCGCCAACGAGAAGACGGCCTACGAGCAGGCGCTGGGCATGTCGATGCTGGGCCGCCGCGCCCTGGTGGCCATGAAACACGTCGGTCTCAACGTGGCCATGGACCCCTTCGTCAATTCGGCCCTGGTGGCTCTCGGCGGCGGCCTGGCGGTGGCCGTAGCCGACGACCCCGGCATGCACTCCTCGCAGAACGAGCAGGACACCCGCATCCTGGCCGACTTCGCCCGGGTTCTCTGCCTGGAACCGGCCGACCAGCAAGAGGCCTACGACATGGCCCGGGAGGCTTTCGATCTGTCGGAGCGCTTCGCGGTGCCGGTGGTGCTGCGTCTAGTCACCCGCCTGTGTCACAGCCGGGCGGTGGTGGTCCCTCGGCCCCCGCGCCCCCAGAACGCGAGGGCGAAGGCAGCCGCCCCTCAGGACTGGACGCTGCTGCCCCACAACGCCCGGCGTCTCTGGCGGGCCCTGCTCGATCGCCTGCCCGAGATGGGCCGGGCGGCCGCCGACTCGGTCTACAACCGCTTCGACCCCGGGGACCCGGGGGCTCCCTTTGCCGTGCTGACCAGCGGCATCGCCCGGCACTACTTGACCGCCGAGGCGGCCGACCTGGGGTTTCGTCCCCCTCACCTCCACGTGGGCATGTATCCCGCTCCGGACGAAGCCCTGCGGCGCCTTGCCGACTCGGCGGGGTGCCTGCTGGTGATCGAGGAGGGCCACCCCTTCTTGGAACGCCGGCTGCGCGGGGTGCTGCCCCACGGCTGGGAGGTACGGGGGAAGGAATCGGGCGCCTTGCCCCTCGACGGCGAACTGACTCCCGACTCGGTGCGGGCGGCCCTGGGCCTGCCCGCGCGCCCCCACCTCGCGGCTCCGGTGCTCCCCCTGCCGGGGAGGCCCCCGCAGCTGTGCAAAGGCTGCCCGCACGCCGACTCCTACGAGGCGGTGCGCTCCGCCTTGGCGGGCTTCCCCGAGTCGGTGGTGACCTCCGACATCGGGTGCTACACCCTGGGGGCGCTGCCCCCGTACTCGGCCATCGAGTCCTGCGTGTGCATGGGGGCTTCGGTGGGCATGGCCAAGGGAGCGGCCGATGCCGGCCTCCGCCCCGTGCTGGCGGTGATCGGGGACAGCACGTTCCTCCATTCCGGGGTGACCCCCCTAATGGACGCCGTTGCCGCCGGCACCCCGATGACCCTGCTGATCTTGGACAACGGGACGGTGGCCATGACCGGGTTGCAGCCGACGGTCCTCCCCGGCTCCCGCCTGGAACCGCTGTTGCTGGGCTTGGGGGTGGAACCCGAGCATCTCCACGTGGTCGAGGTGCAGCCCCGTCGCCCCGAAGCACTGGCCGGCCTGCTGCGAACCGAGCTGGCTCACCCCGGGGTCTCGGTGATCGTGGCCGTCCGGGAGTGCGTGGAGCTGGCCAAGGCGGAGCGGCGCCGGGGGGAACAGGCGTGAAGCAGGATCTGGTGCTGGCCGGAGTAGGGGGCCAGGGGGTGCTTTCGGTGGCCGCGATCCTGGCCGAGGCCGCCCGCCGAGTCGGCCTGCAAGTGCGCCAGGGCGAGGTGCACGGCATGTCCCAGCGGGGCGGCGCGGTGCAGGCCACCCTGCGCTTGTCCGACCGCCCTATTGAAGGCGACCTGGTGGCCCGGGGTGGGGCCGACCTGGTGCTGGGGGTGGAGCCGTTGGAGGCGCTGCGCTACCTGGACTACCTGGCTCCGGGGGGGCGTCTGGTCACCTCGGCCGACCCGTACGAGAACATCCCCGACTATCCGCCTCTCAAGGACGTGCTGGCGGCGGTGCGGGCGGTCCCGGGCGCGATACTGGTGGCGGCGGGTGACCTGGCCCGCCGCGCCGGGTCGGGGCGCACCGCCAACGTCGTGATGGTCGGGGCGGCCTCGGCTTTCCTGCCCCTCCCGGCCGAAGCAGTCGAGGCCTGCATCGTGGAGGGCTTCGCCGCCAAAGGGGAGCGAGTGGTGGAGGCCAACCGGCGGGCCTTCGCCTTGGGCCGGGCGGCTGTGGAGGATGAGGCGGGCTCATGACCCTCGCCGATGTGGTGGCGGCGGCAGGGGACCGGCGCGGCGGGGCGTTGCTCGAGACCGACGCCTATCTGATCGCCGACGCCCTAGGGCTGGGGGTGCCCGGTCACGTGATCGTGCCGGCCGGCGGCCCGGTACCGCCGCTGGACGCGCTGGTGGGAGACCGGGTGGTGGTGAAAGTGCTGGCGCCGGGGGTGGCCCACAAGAGCGACCGCGGTGGGGTGCGGGTGGCGGCGCGAGAGCCGGCCGCGGTAGCCGCGGCCATCGCCGCCATGGCCCCCGCTTTCTCCGGCGAGGAGATCGCCGGCTGGCTGGTGGCCGAGTTCGTGCCCCACGACGACCGGCCCGGAGGGGAGTTGCTGCTGGGAGTCCGGCGCACTCCCGAGTTCGGCCCGGTGGTGGTGCTCGGCTTGGGCGGCCTGCACGCCGATTGGCTGGCCCGGGCGGCGCCCCCGGTGGTGCTGCGGGCCGGCAGCGGGGGGGTCCCCCTCGAGGCTCCGGCGATAGCGGCCCTCACCGGGGGGATCAGGGGAGCCCCGGCGGCGGCCCCCGCAGGCGCCCTGGAAGCGTTGCTGGCCGGGGTGACGGCAGGCTTCTCCCGCCTTCCCGAAGCAGTGGTCGAGTTCGAGGCGAATCCCCTGGTGTTCACGAGGCGGGGGCCGGTGGCCCTGGACGCCCTGGCTCGGCTGGGTGATCTCGCTCGGCCGGCGGTGCCCCGGCCGGCGACCGGAGTGGATCGCCTGCTCCATCCGCGCTCGATCGCCGTGGCCGGGGTGTCGGAGCGTCTGAACCCCGGCCGGGTGATCCTGCGCAACATCCTCGGCGCCGGCTTCCCGGCCGACGCGGTGACGGTGGTGAAGCCCGGAGCGAAGCAAGTGGAAGGCTGCCGTGCCGTTGCCGACTTCGCCGCCGTCGGCGGCCGGGTGGACCTTGCGGTGCTGAGCCTGGCCGCCGAGGCGGCTCCGGGGGCGCTGGAGGAGGTGGTGGCGCAGGGGGCGGCGGAGGCGGTGATCCTCATCCCCGGAGGGCTGGGGGAGCGGGAGGGGAGCGAGCCCCTGGCGGAGCGCTTGGCGGCCGCGGTGGCCGAGGGGCGGCGGCGGGGGGATGGCCCGGTGGTCAACGGGGGCAACTCCATGGGGGTCCGCTCGGTGCCCGGCCGATACGACGCCACCTTCATCCCCGGCTACAAGTCGAGCCCCAACCCGGCGGCCCCGGTGGCTCCCCTGGCGGTGATCTCCCAGAGCGGGGCCTTCGCCATCGCCCGTCTCGATCGACTGGCTCACGTGCAGCCGCGCTACCTGGTCACTCTGGGCAACCAGTCCGATCTGACGGCGGGGGACTACCTCAGCGCGCTGCAGGACGACGCCGCGGTCGAGGTGTTCGCCTGCTACTTGGAGGGCTTTCGGCCCGGGGATGGGTTGCGCTGCCTGGAGGCGGCGGGGCGCATTCGCGAACGCGGCGGCACGGTGCTCTTCTACCTGGGGGGGCGCACCGCCGCCGGGGCGGCCGCCGCGGCCTCCCACACCGCCGCAGTGGCCCCCGACCACTCCCTGGCGACTGCGCTGGCCCGCCGCGAGGGGGCGCTGGTGGCCGAGACGTTTGAGGAGTTCGAGGATCTGCTGCGTCTGGCGGTGCTGCTGCGGCAGCGGGAGGTCGGCGGCCTGGCGCTGGGTGCCGTCTCCAATGCCGGCTTCGAATGCGTGGCGGCCGCCGACCATCAGGGCCCTTTCCACTTCCCGCCCCTGAGCCCGCCCACTACGGCCGCCATAGGCGCGATCCTGGCGGAACGCCGCCTGGAGGGGGTGGTGGGGGTGCGGCATCCCCTCGACCTGACCCCCATCACCGACGATGCAGGTTTCACCGCCGCGGTGGAGGCGGTCTTGGGCGATCCGGCGGTCGACCTGGGCCTGGTAGGGGCGGTCCCCTTGACCCCGGCGCTGGCGACCCTCGCCTCCGGGGCCGGCCATGCCGAGGATGCCGCTGCGGCCGGCTCGCTGGGCCCCCGCCTGGCCCGCCTGTATGCCGCCACCACCAAGGCGTGGGTGGTGGTGGTGGACGGCGGCCGCCTCTACGACCCGCTGGCCGAGATGCTGGAGAAAGCCGGCCTGGCCGTGTTGCGCTCCGTGGACCGAGCCTTGCGCGCCCTGGGGGCCTACGCCCTTCACCGCCTGGGGCGCTGAGCCTCTCAGGAGGCTGTCTCGAACCCAATGGTGTCGGCCAGAAAGCGCGCCGTCTCGTCGAGCAGGCGGGCCCCGAACGCCAGCACCGGGTCGTTGTGGTCGGCGCCTTCAAAGGTCACCAGGCGCTTGGGCCCCGGGGCCGCTTCGAAGAGGCGGACGCTCTGGCGGTAGGGGACGACCCTATCGGCGGTTCCGGCCATCACCAGGAGAGGAGCGGTGATGCCCCGGATGCGCTCGAGCGACGCCCAGCGGTCGTCGATGATCCCCGGGGGGATCAGGGGGAGGTGGGCCCGGGCCACGTCGAGCAGCGAGGTGAAGGGGGAGCGCAGCACCAGCGCGTCGGGGGGGCGCCGTTCCGCCAGGCCGACGAGGACCGCCGCGCCCAGCGACTCCCCGAAGTAGACCACCCGCCCTGCTTCCGGGAGGTCGGCAAGATACGCGGCGGCCGCTGCGGCATCGGCGATCAGGCCTTCTTCCTCGGGCTCACCCGGGTTGCCTCCGTACCCGCGATAGTCCAACGAGAGCACTCCTAGTCCGCGGCGCTGCAGGCCGGCGGACAGGGGGAGGCGGTCGGCCCGGTTCCCGGCATTGCCGTTGCACAGGATCGCCACGGTGCTGCCTTTGCCCGGCAGGTACCAGGCCGCCAGGTCGGGGCCTCCCCCCGGGTGCAGGGTCACGCCCGATCCCAGACCCCCGGGCGGATCGGGGAGCGGGACCCGATCGTCGGGGTAGTAGATGAAGCGGCGAGCCCAGCTGGTCAACGTCACCCAGTGTACGGGCGGCCGCCCTCTGGGAGCGTGAGCGAGCAAGGCGCCGCCGGATCCGATAGCCTGGGAAGATGAGCATCGGGCGCGGGAGGTCCGTCCCCGCCGCCGCCGTGCTGGTGGTGGCCTGCCTGCTGGTGGTCGCCTGCAGCGACGATCCAGCCGTCACCACTACCGCGCCCACCACCACGCTCCCCCCGACGACCACCACGACCGAGGGCCGGGTGGAGTTGGTGCCCAACGACGAACCGTTCCTGCGCCAGGGCAACACCGGCTCCTTCGTGGAGGCGCTGCAGTTCTACCTGGTGTGCACCGGCCACGGCCAGCTGAGCCCCGACGGGCCGATGATGACCATCGACGGGCAGTTCGGGCCGATGACCGCCGACGCCGTAGCCTGGTACCAGGCCGAGCTGCGTCGCATGCCCACCGGCGACCCCGACGAGGAGACCTTCGCCCAGCTGGCGCGGGACTGCACCGAGCCCCGACTGGTGGCCTTCCCCGACCGCCAGGGGACGACCCGGGTGGCGGGCAACGCCGCACCCGGGGACGATGAGGTCATCGATCTCGAAGGAGTACCGGGGCGGGTGCTCACCATCGTCGTCGATGAGGGGGAGGTGCAGGTAGGCCTCGAGCAGGCCGACGGGACCCGGGTGCAGCAGGTGGGCCTCGGCGGCGGCTGGTCCGGCAAGCTGCCGACGGGAGTCGAGTACCGGTTGCGGGTGACCGCGGCCGAGGCGGCCTCTTTCGTGCTCGATCTCGGGGTGGCCCGGCCGCGCTACATCAACATCGATTTCGGCCGGATGCGCCTGGCCTCCGACGGCTTCGGCATCCTCACCTTCGGCGACGACGCCGAGCGGGTCATCAGCCGCCTGCAGGGCATCCTGGGCACTCCGGCGGAGGACACCGGCTGGGCCCTCGGGGACGCCGCCGAGCGCACCTGCACCGGGAACAACCGGCACCTCACCTGGATCCTCCAGCCGGCCGAGACGGGCACCGAGCACCCGGCGGTGCTCTACGTCCATTTCAGCGACGTGGACACCGGGTCTCAGGCGTTCGCCGAGTACGCCTACGTGTCCCTCGACCCGCAGGCGGTCGATGCCGGAGTGATGGACCTGTCGACCGCGGGAGGCGTCAGCATCGGGCGTACCGTCGCCGAATTCGCCGAGGTCTACGGCCAGCCGGTTTTCACCGACGGCACCTCGGGCCTCACTCTGGGCGGCGGGATGCTCTTCGGGATCACCACTGAGGGCGAAGACGACCTGGTGTGGTTCATCGGGTCGGGCGACGACGGCTGCGAAGGGTACGACTAGCCGCCGCCTCAGGCCCAGAGCACCGGGGTGAACGAGGCGAACAGCACCGCGCCGGTGGCGGCCGCCCACCAGGAACGGCGGCGCAGGGCGAGGACGACTGCTCCGCCGGAGGCGGCCAACAGGAGGGCGAACTTGAGCATCGCGGCGGTCGAGGCCGCCGCCACGGGAAGGGCCGGGTAGGCGGCGGCGGCGTCCGCAGCTTGGTGCACGTCGCTCAGCAGCCAGAGGTGGAGCAGGTTCTCGACCCAGTCGAAGCCGGCGGCCGCCCAGGGCAGGCAGAAGAGCACGAGGGCGGCGCGCTTGGGGGCCGGTCCCCCTGCTATGGCGATCAGGCTCGCCAGGGCGGCGGCGTACAGCAGGGGGAAGGCGAAGTCGAGCATGATCAGGCTCGACTTGAAGGCCTCGATACCGTCGCCCCAGGCGGCGACGACGGTGCCGAAGCGCTCCGGGGTGAACGCCTTCTGCAGGTCGAGGACGTCGATCCCCTCCTCGGCCACCATGCGGCCGGTGACTTGGAAGAGCAGCACGAAGGCGGCCGTCGCCGCCAGGGCGGGGAGCAGCACCCATAGAGTCCCCAGACGGCGGTAGCGCTCCCCAAGGGCGGCGGCGAAACCGGTGCGGCGGGGCGAGGGCACTGCCCGGCCAGCCTACCCCGGGAGCCGTCGAGAAACCGGCCCCGGAGGGAGATTCCTCTGGCACAATAGGAGAGGAAGGCGGCCCGGCGTCGCCCTACCGGGCCCCGCCGAAGGATGACAACAATGCTGGCGACCAAAGCGGCTGCCTGGTTGCGGGAGCGGTGGCTCCTGGTGGCGCTGGCGGTCGGCCTGCCCCTGGCGGAAATGGCCGTGCTCAGGGCTTGTGGCCTCTATTCGGGCATGGGATTGGCCGGCCAGGTGAGCGCCCCGGGGCCCTTCGGCGTGTTCCACGATCTGCGCTGGCTTTTCGTATTCCACGACTCGGTGCTGTGGTTCGTGCTCGGGGCGGCGGGCCTGGTGGCGGGCCGCGCCCTGCTGGGGGCCCTCCTGGTGCACGTCGCCTGGCCGGGGCGACCGCCTCCCTGGCACGTGCTGGTGCGTCACGCCCTGGTGATCACTGCGGTGGCTGCCGTGTTCCTATCCCCGTGGGTCACCCTGCTCTTCGGTGCCGCGGTCATCCCGCTTTCCTGGCTCTACTTCGCCGCGGTGCCACCCGCTCTGGCGACCATCCTGCTGCTCCACCACGGCGAGGTAGACGGCGGCTGGTGGCGGCGCCTGCCGCCCGCGCGTTCGGCGGGATGGATGGCCCTCTCCTTCCTGGTGCTGAGCCTCAGTGCGCTCGGGGTAGCCGGGCAGCCTCTCCCGGTGGTCGCCGCGGTGCTGGTCGCCACCGGGCTCTTCAACGCCTGGGCTTGGGATCACTCCGTGCGGGCCATCGTGACCGGCTTGCCGGCCCGCCCTCGGCGCCTGGCCCCGGTGACGGTCGTAGCGGCGGTGTTGGTTTTCGCCGGAGTCGCCGCCGGCTCGCAGATCGGGTTCGCCGCCCGAGCTACGCGCGACCCGGGGGTGTGGGTGCCCGGCTCCCTGGAAGCAGGGGACCGGGTCGTGCTCTTGGTCGGGGGCTTCGCCAGCGGGTGTTGCGACGAGGGGCCACTGCTCCGGGGGGATGAGGCCGGGCTCTACGTCGAGCAGTTCTCCTACTGGGGCTTGACCGCCGAGGGCGATCCGCTGCCCCACCCCGGGAGTGCTACCGACGCCGATCTCTCCCGGATGGCGGACCTCATGGCGCGACAGGTGGACAACCTGGCCCGGCAGAGCGGGGGGCCGGTGGCCATTGTGGCCGAGAGCGAGGGGACCCTCGTCGTCACCGCCTACTTGGAGGAGCACCCCTCGGCACCGGTCGACCGGCTGATGCTCCTCAGCCCGATCATCGACCCGGGCCGGGCCACCTACCCGGATCCCGGAGATGAGGGTTTCGGTGTGGTGGCCGGCTACGAGCTGCGAGCGGTCTCGGCGCTGATCGATGCCATGGCGCCTTTCGTCATCTCTGCCGACGGCCCGCTGGCCGATTCGGTTCGGCGCGAGGCTCCGGAGTTGCAGGGCGAGGCGGTATCCGACCGGCCCACCGTCGAGGAACTGGTGGTGGTACCCCTGGCCGACGCGGTGGCGGCTCCGGTCGGCCACGAGTATCCCATCGAGTGGATCGTCGTCCCGGGCTTCCACGGCGGCTTGCGAGGCCGTCCGGATATTCAGCAGATGATTCGGCGCTGGGTGTGGGGCGGTGCGGTGGAGGGCTCCCCGGTATGGGAAACGGTGGGACAGATCATCGCAGGCACGGCCTCGGCCTGGCAGGTGCCCGGGCTGGGCCCGTGGGCGCCGCAGGAAACCGAGGGGTAGGGACGAGGCTGATTTCTGCGGCACCCCGGCGGCGATGAGGCCCGTCCGCAAGTGCCGCAGGGCCGCCGCGGAGTAGGCTCGGAACGAGGCGGGCCGGGGTAGGAGCAGGGCGATGTTGCGAGCACGTCGGGCGGCGGGCAGGTGTTGGGGAGCGGGGCAGTGAGGGAGGTAGCGGTGGTCCGACGGCGCCGACGCCGCTGGCCCTACTGGGCCGGTGGGGTGATCCTCCTCCTCGTGTTGCTCTTCTTCGGCGGCGGCGGGTGGTATTTCTCGGGCCTCATCCGCAGCGACGCACTGCTGGTCGAGGAGCCGTCGCCCCCCGAGTACCGCTACGAGGTGCTCGCCGTCGGTCCGGGCTCCCTGACCCTCACCCTGCCCGACGACGAGCCGGCCGAACTGACCGACGGCGAACTGCTGGGGGTGATCTGGGAGGGCGGTTACGGACAGGTGCACGCGGTCACCGGGCGCGACGAAGCCTCGATCACCAGGGAATTCGTCGCGCTGATCGGAATGCCGGAAGGGGGCGACCTGGTGGCGCTCGACTCGTTTGCGTTCCCCAACGACCCGGCGGTGGTGGGCATCGACTGGGAGGTGGTGTCGTACTCCTCGGGGCTCGGCGAAGCGGAGGCTTGGTTCGTGCCGGGGGAGCGCTCCACCTGGGCGGTGTTCGTTCACGGGCGGGGGGCAAACCCCGGCGAGGCGCTGCGGGCGCTGCCGCAATTCGTCGCGGCCGGCCTGCCGTCGCTGCTGATCACCTACCGCAACGACGTGGGGGCCCCGGTGACTGCCGACCGGCTGGGCAGGTTCGGGGCTACCGAATGGGAGGATCTGCAGGGGGCGGTGCGCTACGCCTTGGATCAGGGGGCGGACGACGTGGTGCTGGTCGGCTACAGCATGGGCGGGGCCATAGTGACCTCCTTCCTGCTGCGATCCGATTTGGCCGGCGAGGTGGAGGCCGCGGTTCTGGAGGCTCCCGCCCTGGAGCTGGGCGACATGATCGATGCCCGTGCCGGGGACACCACCCTGCCGCTGATTCCCCTGCGAGTGCCCATCGCCCTGACGGCCGCGGCCAAGCAGATCGCTTCCTGGCGCTACGGGGTGGACTTCGGGGAGGTCGACTACGTCGCCCGGGCGGAGGAGATCGCCACCTCGATTCTGATCATTCACGGCACCGAGGACGGTGACGTGCCCTTCGCCGTGTCGGAGCAGTTCGCCGCGGCGGCGGCTCCGGGCCTGGTCACCTTGGTGCCTTTCGAGAGGGCGGGCCACGTGCGCGCCTGGAATGTCGATCGGGAGCGCTACGAAGCGGTGCTGGGCGACTTCCTGGAAGGGGTGCAGGGGTGAGGCGGGTTATGGATGGGTTAGGCGAAGCCGGCCATCCTGTCTCTATGCGGCACGAGGCCCGGTAACGGCGTGCTCCGTCTCGACGGACTGGTCAAGCACTTCGGCAATGTCGTAGCCCTCGACGGCTGCACTTTCGAGGTGCCGTCCGGCCGGGTACTCGGGTTCCTGGGCCCCAACGGAGCGGGCAAGACCACCGCCATGCGTGCCGTGTTCGGGCTGGTGGGGCTCGACCGGGGTGAGGTGACCTGGGAGGGGCACCCTCCCGACCGGGACCTGCGGCTGCGCTTCGGCTACATGCCCGAGGAGCGGGGGCTCTACCCCCGCATGCGAGTGCTCGAGCAGGTGGCCTACTTCGGCCGGCTCCACGGAATGCACCGGTCGGCTGCCCTTTGTGCCGCCGGAGCGCTGCTGGAAAACCTCGATCTCGGGGAGCGCCTCCGGGACCGGGTGCAGGATCTCTCCCACGGCAACCAGCAGCGGGTGCAGCTCGCCGTGGCGCTGGTGCACGATCCGGAACTGCTCGTGCTCGACGAGCCGTTCTCCGGGCTCGACCCGGTGGCCGCGGCGGGCCTCGGCGAGGTGCTGGCCGACCGGGCTCGCGCCGGGGCGGCGGTGCTGTTCTCCAGCCACCAACTGGACGTTGTGGAACACCTCTGTGAGCACGTCGTCATCGTCGATCGGGGCCGGGTCGTGCTCGCCGGCAGGGTCGAGGATCTCCGCACCGCCTCGCCCCGCCGCTACCTGGAAGTCGTGGTACGCGGCGCCGGGGTCGCCTGGGCCCGGGCGGTGCCGGGGGCGGTGCTGGTGAAGGGGCAAGGCGATCGGGTGCGCCTCCGGCTGGAGGGACCCTTCGACCTCGGGTCTCTGGTGGAGCGGGCTCGGCGCGCCGGCGAGGTCGTGGAGTTCTCGCTGACTCCTCCCGATCTATCCGAGGTCTTCATGGAAGCGGTGCGCCGATGAGCGGATGGCGCACGGTGGCGATCATCATGGGGCGCGACCTGGCGGCACGCCGCCGGGCGACGCTGGTCGCCACCGGGGTGATCGCCGGGCTGGCGGTCGCGGGCATCCTGGTGGCGGCGCTGGTCACGGAGGGGAGCACCCGGCCGTTGCGGGGGGAGGACGCCGACAGGATCGTCGGTTACCTGGGGGTGATCACCCTGATGTTCGGCCTGGTCTTCACGGGGCAGGTGATCACCGAGGGAGTCGCCGAGGAGAAGCGGAGCCGGGTGGTCGAGGTCGTTCTGGGTGCGGTCTCCCCTCGCCGGCTCCTGCTGGGCAAGAGCGCCGCCATCGGGCTGATCGGCCTTATCGAGGTGGTGGTGCTCTGCGCCGCGGTCGCGGTGGCCGGCCGGGTACTGGAGGTCTTCCCGCTGCCGGAAGCCACGGCGGGGGCGCTGGCGGCGGTACTGGGGTTCTTCGTGCTCGGCTTCGCCTTCTACGCCGCGGTGTACGCCGCCGCCGGAGCGATGGTGGCCCCTCACGAGAACCCGGCCAACAACACGGTCCTGGTGAACCTGGTGGTAATGGTGGGGTATCTGGGGGGATTCATCTCGCTGAACGAGGGCGGCGGGGTGTTCTTGCGGGTGCTCTCTCTTCTGCCCCCGACTGCCCCGCTCACCATGCCCTTGCGGGTCGTGTTGCGGGATGTCGCCGCTTGGGAGGCCGCCCTGTCCGGGGTGTTGCTGCTGGCCGCGGCGTGGGGGGTCATCGTCCTGGCCGGTCGGCTCTACGCCGGGGCCATCATGCGGGGCGGCAAGGTGCGCTGGCGGGAGGCGTGGCGGGACGCCGCCCACCTGCGCTGAGGACCTTCGGCCTTGCCCCCGGGCGGCCGGCTCCGCTTCCATGGCCTCGGACCAGATGATTGGACTGCGCATCCACGGGAGGGGCGGTCAGGGCGCCGTGGTGGCCTCCAAGGTGCTTGCCGAGGCGGCGTTCCGGCGCGGGCGCTACGTGCAGTCCCATCCCGATAACGGCATGGAGCGCCGCGGGGCCCCCGTGGTGGCCCTCGCCCGCATTGCCGAGCCGGGCGGCGAGTTCTTCGTGCGCCAGGACACCCGCCGGCCCGACCACCTACTCGTGCTCGGCCCCAGCCTGCTGGGGTCGGCGCCGGTCCTCTCGGGGCTCAAGCCGGGCGGCTGGGTGGTGGTGGACTCCCTGGAGAAGCCGGTTCTTACGCCGAGGTGCCGGGGCGGTTCCCGGCCGGCGTGAAGGACTGGTCCGGAGCGGCCGGGTGAGGCGGCGGAGGGGCTGTGGCTGTGGGCGGCGGCTATCATCCCCGGCGGTTCGACCAGTTCCCGGCAGGCCGGCCTGGCTGTCGGCCTGCGCTACCGGATCGACCGCGCAGGGGTCCTTCGCCGCCCGGTGGTGGGGGCGTCGACCCCGGGACCGGACTGACATGCCGCAGGAGGACCCATGGGCCGGGCAGAGGTAGGCAGCAGGTCCAAACGGGAGGATTCGACCCCGGCACGGAAGCCGAGGGCGAAGCCCTACCTGAACGCGGCCTACTGCAAGGGATGCGGTCGCTGTGTGGTGGCCTGCACCCGCGATTGCCTGATTCTCTCCACGGAGGTGCATCCCGAGAGCGGTCTGACCCCGGTCCAGCTTGAGCTTGAGAACTGCAACGCCTGCGGTTTGTGCGTCCTGGCTTGTCCCGAGCCCTACGCCCTGGTCCTCGACCCAGCCGGGCCGCAGCCCGCCGATGCCGTGGTGCCGGTAGACCAGCCGACGGTTCGAGTTCCGCTCCCGTCGCTTGAGCCCATGCTCATGAAGGGAACGCATGCAGCAGCCATCGGGGCCTTGCTGGCGGGGTGCCGCCATTTCTTCGGATACCCCATCACCCCCTCTTCTGAGGGGGCCGAACTCATGTCCAAGCTCCTGCCCCGGCTCGACGGGGTGTTCGTCCAAGCGATCAGCGAAGTGGCGACGGTCAACCACATGTACGGCTGCGGCGGCGCCGGGGTTCCCTGCATGACCCTGACCTCCTCTCCAGGGTTCAGCCTGATGCTCGAGGGCCTCTCCTACATGATCGGGGCCGAGATACCCGGGGTTTTCGTTGATGTGATGCGGGCCGGCCCAGGCCTGGGGAACATCGGCCCGGCCCAAGCGGACATCCGGCTGGCCTGTCGCGGTCTGGGACACGGTGACACCCACGCGCTGGTGCTGTCCCCGGCCGATCCGCAGGAGATGCTCGACTTGACCATCCTGTCGTTCGATCTGGCCTTTCGGTACCGCAACCCGGTGGTGATTCTGAGCGACGGCCATCTCGGTCAGGTGACTGGAAAGGTGCGACTACCCGACCACATGGTGCAGCCCGGTGTCCCGGGCTGGGCCGTGTACGGGGACGCTATGCATCGCGGGAACCTCCACTCGTCGATCCGTCTGGACGAGAGCGACCAGGAGCGCTTCAACGAGCACCTTTTCGCCAAGTACGACGAGATGACCCGGCGCGAGCCGCGGGCCGAGTTGTTCCGCTGCGATGAGGCGGAACTGGTCTTTGTGGCTATCGGGACTCCGGCCCGTGTCGTCAAGGGAGTGGTCCGGGCCCTGCGCGATCGGGGCGTCAAGGCGGGGCTGTTCCGGCCCGTCACACTGTGGCCCTTCCCAGTCGGGAAGTGGGTCGAGGCGATGGCGAGGGCCGAGAGGGTTGTCTTCGTCGAGGCGAGTGCCGGCCAGTTGGAGGACGAGGCCCGACTGGCCCTCAGCCACGCTGGTTTGGCGAGCGGGCCGCGGTTCGAGCACGTCCGCCGGTACGGGGGCCACCTGCCCGAGGCCGCCGAGATCCTGGCCGTGGCCGAGGGAGGAACGGCATGAGCGGGGCTTTCTACCCGCGGTTCGAACGCCACGGCCACGGGGAGGGCCTGAAGGCCTACACCACCCACTACTGCCCCGGGTGCGGGCACGGCCTGGCCCACCGCTACTTGGCCGAGGCCATCGAAGCCGTGGGGGTGGGGGACCGGGCCGTGGTCGTTTCGCCGGTGGGCTGCAGCGTATTCCTCTACTACTACCTCGATGCGGGGAACACTCAGGCGGCCCACGGGCGCGCCCCCGCGGTGGCGCTCGGGCACAAGGTAGCCAATCCCGATTCGGTGGTCATCACCTACCAGGGTGACGGCGATCTGGCCTCGATCGGATTGGCCGAGATCATGTACTGCGCCCAGCTGGGCCTTCCCATGACGGTGGTGTTCATCAACAACGCCAACTACGGGATGACGGGAGGCCAAATGGCTCCCACCACGCTGCTGGGACAGCCCACCACGACGACGCCGGAGGGCCGATCCGCCTTCGAAGGGCCTCCTCTGAAGGTGGCCGAGATGATCGCCGCCTTGGACGGTCCCGCCTATGTGGAGCGGGTGGCGTTGTTCGACAGTGCCCATCGCAACCGGGCTCGCCGGGCCATCAGGAGAGCCATCGAAGTCCAAGCGCAGAACGGCGGGTTCGCCCTGGTCGAGGTGCTGTCGGAGTGCCCGGTGCAGCTGGGCCTGGACACGGTGGAGGCGGAGCAGTGGGTGCGCGAGCACATGGTCCCGGTGTTCCCTCTGGGGGTTAAGAAGGAGCCGGCCGGAGCGGAGCCCTGGCCGCGCCGCGCTGCTCCCAGTTTCGATGCCGACCGCTTGCTGGCCCAGATCGGAGCGGTGACCGAGCAGCCGGATCGGTTCGCCTCAGGATTCCCCACCCACATTGCCGGGGATGACATCGGCATCAAGCTGGCAGGATCCGGTGGAGACGGTGCGCAGACGGCCGCGCTATTGCTGACGCGGGCCGCGGTGAACGAGGGATACGACGCTACCCACATACCGAGCTACGGCCCGGAGTCACGCGGGGGCACTTCCTATGCGGACGTGCGGATCGCTCGCGACGAAGTGCTGTCGCCGGCGGCGCCTTCCCCCCACATCCTCGTGGCCTTCAACGCGCCCAGCTTCCGGCGATTCGGTCCTACGGTGGCGGCGGGGGGGTGGATCGTCTACGACTCCGGCCTGGTGGACGAGCTTCCGGAGGACCTGGCGTCTGGGGCGCGGCTGGTAGGGGTGCCGTTCGGTGAGATCGCCGCGGGGCTGGGCAGCAGGCTGGTCAAGAACATCGTCGCGCTGGGCGCCCTCCAGGCGGCAACCGGGCTCTTTCCGGAGGCCACGATGCAGTGGGTGATCTCCCGGGCGCTGGGCAAGAAGAAGGGATCGCTGGCGCGGCTGAACGAGCAGGCCTTTGAGTCCGGGGTCGAGGCCGGGCGCGCTTCCTCGCCCGGGTAGCCGGGGCGCCTTCGTTCCCAAGTAGCCGCTACCCGTTCGGGATCCAACGCTGAGATCGCTGCGGCGTGTTCGGAAGCCTTCTTCCTCTCGAGTCGAGTCCCAGGCCCGGGGGCGGAGCAGGGCCGGCAACAGACTTCGGCAAGACAATGGGTGCGCCGACACCGGCGCACCCATCCCGACGACGCGGGAATCCCGGCCGGCGAGGCCGCGACGCGCCGAGGGGGCCGGCTACTTCTTCTCGGCGATGGGGAATAGGAACCCGTGGCTGAGCGAGCTTTCATGCCCGTCGTCCCAGCGCACCTCCACGTTGGAGCCGCGGACGTTGAGCACGGTGCCGGTCCGAGCTACCTGGCCCACCTTCTTGGTGAGCTCTCTGACCCGCATACCTTTGCGGAGCTCCATGGCCTCCTCCTGACAGAGCGCTCGCGTGAAAGGCTACCGGCCCGGGGCCCGGGATGCCAGAGACTGCTCGAACCGGGCTCTGCTGTGCTCCCCGAAGCGCGCGGAGAGCGCGAAATCCTTCACTCCTCGCGCGCAACCTGCTTACCTTACGGCGATGGCAGCCGCCCACTCGACCGCAGCAGTCATCGACTGGGGTGCTCCCCGCCCCGCCGCGTGGTACGAGCCCCGGGAGCGCCTGGTGGCCCTGGTCCCGACCGAGGTCGCCGGGGCACTGCGCCAACGGGCCCGCGATGAGGGCCTGGCACTCTCGGTGCTGGTGGGGCGCCTGCTGGCCGGGGCCCTCGACGTCCCCTACGACGACCGCCACGGTTCACGCGAGCCCTGGCCGGCCGGGGCAGACGCCCTCATCGGGTGAGCCCTCGAATCTCGCCGGTGTGTTCCGGCGGGCCGGTTGTCACCCCGGGGGGTGGGTCTTGAGGAACTCCAGCACTGTGAGGCAGTCTTGATCGCTGTTCGACAGGATCACGACGGTGTGCGCCGTTTCGGGGTAGATGCCGAGTGACGAGCAAACGCCCGGGGCCCCGCCTCCGTGGCCGACTACTCGGCGGCCGGCCTCGAGCCGGTCGAAGAAGCCGAAGGCATACATTGCCTCCTCCCTGATTTCCACCTTGCCGGTGATCAGGAGGTCCACCGATTCCGCGCTCAGGAGGCGCCCGCCGAACAGTGCATGGCGGAACCTGAGCAGGTCCCCTGCCGTTGAGTAGCCGCCCCCAGCGGCGAAACCCCGGCCCGGCATGAGGTCGGTGTGGGGGCGCAGCACCCCGGTCTCCTCACCGTTGATGTCCTGGGTGGTGTAGCCCAGGGCGAGGTCGGGCACCTGGTCTTCAACGTCGTAGGCGGCGGTGTCGAGCATGCCGGCCGGCTCGAAGATGTTGTCCTGCACGTACTGGTCGTAGGTGAGACCGGTGACTCGCTCGATGACCAGGCCGAGGACGACGAACCCGGCATTGCTGTAGGAGAATCGCTCTCCCGGGGTGAACTGCAGCGGTTCGTCTACGAAGAGGGGCAGGTAGTCGGCGTTGCTGCGGTAGCGGTGGGGATCGGTGCCGAACTCCTCGGTAAAGACGTCCCCCAGCCCGGAGGTGTGGGTGAGCAGTTGGGCGATGGTCACCTGCCGAGCGACCTCCTCGTTCGGATAGTCGGGCAGGTAGTCGGCGATGGTTCCGTCGAGCGCCAGTACCCCTGCCTCTATGAGTTGCAGGATGGCGGTTGCGGTGAACATCTTGTTCATGGAGCCGAGGTTGAACTTGGTGTTCGGCTGGATGGGACGCTCGGCGGCGCGGTCGGCCCACCCGGCAGCGGCCTCGTAGAGAACCTCCTCGCCGCGAGCGGCCAGGACGACCCCAGAGAAGCCGTCGTTGCCCATCAGATCGTCGACGAAGGCGGCCAGCGCCTCCACGCCGTCCGGGGGTGCGGTGGTGGTGGAAGTGGAGGTGGCCCCGGGCGTGGGGACCGGCTGGGCTTCGCCGGACACGGGAAGGTCGAGCGGTAGGGTCACGGGGTCCTCTCCGTAACGGTACAGCCGCACCGTGAGAGTCAGTCGAAGATCCTCCACGTCCACGACACGTGCGGGGTCTCCGAAGAAGCGGCTGCGGAAGGTGGGGTTGGCGGCGTCGTCGAGGTGGAAGAGGTGGAGGCTGCCGGAACGGGCCGGTGGGGCGCTGCCGGGGAGAGTCATCAGGGAGGCGTAGGGCAGCCGGCTTTCGGGCACGATGGCCTGGAGGCCCCCGTTCACTTCGGTGTAGGTGGCCCCGGCATCTACGACCGCCCGGGCCGTCGCTTCCCCGGAGAGATGCCAGCCCAGTTCGCCTCCACCGTCGTCGAGGCGGATCTCGTGGAAGGCGATCTCCTGGCCTCCCAGGCGGTAGGACATCCCCAGCACCCCCCCCTCCCCATCCAGCGGCCCCTCATAGGGGAGCCGGGTCGAATCGCGGGTGGTGGTGAACGTTTGCTCGACTACATCCTCGGCGGGGTAGATGAGCAGCTGTGCCCCGCCGGAAAGGTCCCCGTCGGGGAACTCCACGGTGAAGACTCCGGGCACCGCCGGAGTGGTGTACTCGGCGGTGGCCGTCGCCTGGGACCCGTCCGGGAGGCGGAGCACCCAGTGAGCGCTGCCCAGTCCGGTGGTTTCCTCGGGGTCGGCCCCCGGGGCGACGGTGGTGGTCACCACCACGTAGAGCCTGCCTCCCTGATGGAAGGCGGCGGCCGCCTCGACGGCAACGTCGCCCACCGCGATCGATTCGGGCACGCTGGTGGAGGTAGTGGCCTCCGTGGTGGCCGCGGGAGTCTCGTCGGTGGAGGCCCTTTCCAGGGCGCGGACCCCGGCGCCCACGCCGAAACCGCAGCCCGCCGCGACCAGCAGGGCGGCGACCGTCGTCCAGGCCCCGCGGTGCGACGGCGGCAGGTCATCCAGAGGGGAACGGAGCACCTCGCGCAGGGCGGCGTCGCTCATCGTGCTAGTCCGCCCAGGTCCACGGGCCCTCCTCCGGGCACCTCGATCCAGGCGACGCCACGTACCGTCAGTCGTAGCGGGTCGGGCAGCGTCTCGCCGCGGAAGTCGAGGGTCCAGCGCTGGCCGCCGATCTGCGAATAGGAGGACGATTGCCAATCCCGACCCTCTCCGGCGATGGCGAGGTGCTGGGTCAGGATGGCATCGGCCTCCAGTTCGACGACCACCAAGTAGTTGTTCGCCTGCTCCAACACCTGCAGGATGCGGGCCCGCACTCCGGGAGCGGCGGACACCCAGGCACCGGAGGAGGGGGAGAGCTCGATGGTGTAGCCGCCGGGGACGCTCAGCCAGTAGGAGTCGATGCTGATCGCCTCCACTCGGTCGGGAGAGACGCCGGGAGGGACTTCGAAGCGGGCGGCTCGCTGGGTCGGGCCCAGTACCCGGTAGGACACGATCCCACCGGGGTAGGTGAGGGTGAAGGACGCCGGGACGGCACCGGCCATGGACTCGGACGACTCGCCGCCCGTCTCAGCGAGAGGGGTGATCGGGTAGAGGTCGTAGGTGAGGAGCAGCCGATCACCCTCCATGTCCAGGCCCCGGGGCACGAGGACCGTGGGGCCGATGCGCGTCTCGTGTCGGCCGATCCAGGGGGGAGCGGTAGTTGTGGTTGCGGCGGTGGTGGTGGAGCCGTCGGCAGCAGGGACGGCAGCACCGGGGAACACGAGGAAGCCGGCGGCAGCCCCGGCGATGAGGCCGGCCGCGGCGAGAAGGGCGAGGCGGGGGGACCGCACGGGCCGACACTAACCGGCGGCAACGGCTGTGGTAGGCGGCGACGTTCCATACCATGCTCCCCCCGAAAGCAAGGAGTGAGATGGCTGTCGAATCCACGATGCTGGCGCTGGGCACCCCGGCCCCCGGCTTCGCCCTCCCCGAGCCCCTCACCGGCAGGTCGGTCTCGATCGAGGACTTCTCCCAGCCGGCCCTCCTGGTGATGTTCATCTGCAACCACTGCCCCTACGTGCAGCACGTGCGTTCCGGACTGGTGCAGCTGCGAGCCGACTACCCGGAGGCCGACTTGGGCATGGTGGCCATCAGCGCCAACGACCCCACAACGCATCCCGGCGACGCTCCGGAGCGCCTGGCCGAAGAGGCCCGCACCCACGGCTACCGCTTCCCCTACCTCTTCGACGAGACCCAGGAGACGGCCAAGGCCTACACCGCCGCCTGCACCCCGGACTTCTTCCTCTTCGGGCCGGATCGCCGCCTCGCTTACCGCGGCCGCCTGGATGCCAGCCGGCCGAGCAGCGGCGTGCCGGTGACCGGCGAGGACTTGCGGCGGGCGATCGATGCGGTGCTGGCCGGTGCCCCGGTGCCGGCGGACCAGTACCCGTCCATGGGCTGCTCCATCAAGTGGCGCGAGGGCAACGCGCCCGCCTACGCCTGAGGAGAGCCGCCCGTGCCTGCCGGCGGATGAGCGCAAGGCTCGGCCCGGCGGGAGGGCACGTTGGCACATTGAGGAGACAGTCTCCCGCCACGGTGGCGCCCGCGACCGCGAGGAAGGGAGCCACCGTGGGGGAGACGAACGAGATCCGTGAGCTGATCCGGGCGGCGGCGGAGGGGGCCACCGGTGGGGTGGCGGCTCTGCGGGCCGCCGGCATACCGGCCGCCCTCGGCGCCTTCGCCGTGGAGATCGACTACGCCGGCGGCAACCCGCACGGTGCCGAAGTGGGGGCGGTGGTGCGCGTCAGCATCGTGGCTGCCGAGGGGCCCGGCGGTCGACCATCAGAGCGGTGCTCGCCGGGGGCGCCCGGCATCCTCTCCTGAGGGGCACGGCGAGTATGTAGTAGGTTCCCCGAGTGGCTCTGGGAGAGCACGAGCGCGCCGGCATCCCGCAGCGGATTCCGGCCGCGGCGGCCGGAATCCCGGCCAAACGGGCGCCGAAGCCTGCCACGAAGGAGGGAAGCGCCGGGCTCTCCCCGAATCGGAAGAAGGGGCCTCGATGACCATCGCCCTGCACGGAGTCTCCAAGATCTTCGGCGAGGGCCCGGCGGCGGTGCATGCCCTGCGGGACCTCGACCTGACCATCCCCCAGGGAGAACTGGCGGTGATCCTGGGCCCCAGCGGCTCCGGCAAGACCACCCTGCTCAACTTGGTCGGCGCTCTGGACCGGCCGTCACGCGGTTCCGTCCAGGTGCGGGGGCGGGACCTGGGCACGCTCGATGAGCGGGGACGCATCGACTATCGGCGGACCCAGGTCGGTTTCGTCTTCCAGTTCTTCAACCTGATCCCCACCCTTACCGCTCTCGAGAACGTGGAACTGGTCGCCGAGCTGGTAGGCACGCAGGCGCGTCCCGCCCTCGAGCAGGTGGGATTGGCAGACCGCCTCGACCACTTCCCGGCTCAGCTCTCGGGTGGAGAGCAGCAGCGGGTGGCCATCGCCCGGGCCCTGGCCAAGCAGGCTCCCATCCTGCTCTGCGACGAGCCCACCGGGGAACTCGACTTCGAGACCGGGCGGCACATCCTGGGGCTGCTGCGGCGACTCAACCGAGAGAACGGGCAGACGGTGCTAATGGTCACGCACAACGCTGCCATTGGCAGCATGGCCGACCGGGTGATCCGGTTGCGCTCCGGGGCCGTCGCCGAGGACCGGCGAGTCGCTCGGCCGCTCGACGCCGGGGAGCTGACCTGGTGAGCCCACTCACCCGGAAGCTGTGGCGGGACGTGGGACGGCACCGCGCCCAGTTCCTGGCCGTGACCCTCACGGTCTTCCTGGGAGTGGTGGTATTCGCCGCCTCCTACGACTCCTTCCAGAACCTGCAGAGTTCCTACGAACGCACCGCCGTGGATTTCCGCTTCGCGAACTTCACTGCCGTGGGTGGGAAGCCGGCCACCCTGGCCGCCGAGGCGGCGGAGATGCCCGGAGTGGCTGCCGTCCAGGAACGCACCGTGGCCGACCTCCCGCTCCGAATCGGGGCCACCGAACTGCTCGGCCGGGTGGTGGGCCTCCCCCCAGATGGCCAGCCCCTGGTGAACCAGGTGAAGGTGATCCGGGGCTCCTACCTGGACCCGGCACGGGACGAAGCCGTGCTGGTGGAGCAGCACATGGCCGAGCACTTCGAGCTCGGTTCCGGCTCCATCGTGGAGATCTTCGACGGGAGCACCTGGCGGGCCGTGGAGGTCGTCGGCGTGGTCTCCTCGCCCGAGTACATCTGGCCGGCTCGGGATCGCCAGGATCTGCTCACGTCGCCCGACAATTTCGGGGTGGTGTTCGGTCCCGAGACCCTGGCTGCTCGGCTCACGTCGGGCCCCAACCAGGTGGCCGTCTACTACCGCGGGGGGCAGGAGGATGCCGGTCTCACGGCGGGCCTGTCGGCGCGGGCAAGGGCCTTGGGAGCCACGTCGGTTTTCACTCGGGCCGAGCAACCCTCCAACGCGGCCCTCTCCGAGGATATCCGCGGCTTCGAGGAGATGGCCCTGTTCTTCCCGATCCTGTTCATCGCCGCCGCCGCTATGGCTGCTTACGTGATGATCAGCCGCCTGGTCCACGCCCAACGCCCCCACATCGGCGTGCTGCGCGCCAACGGCTTCGGAAGGTCGGCGGTGCTGCGCCACTACCTGGGCTACGGCGCGCTCCCCGGCCTTGCCGGGGCCCTGCCCGGGGCGGTGGCCGGGGTGTTGCTCGCCGGGCTCATCACCCGGCTCTATACGAGCATGCTCTCGGTCCCGGTGACCGTCGTCCGGTTCCACCCCGCGACGCTGGCCGCCGGGGTGGTCATCGGCCTAGTGGCCACGTCCACGGCAGCCCTGGCGCCGGCGCTGTTCGCCTCGCGGGTGCAGCCGGCGGAGGCGATGCGGGGCGAGACCCCCGGGGGCCGGGGCCGGCCGAGCCTTGCCGAGCGGCTGCTGCCCCCGCTGCGACGCCTGCCCATCCGCTGGCGGATGGTGCTGCGGGGCATCGAGCGCAACCCGCGGCGGACGCTCTACACCGCACTGGGCGTGGTGCTGTCACTGGTGCTGGTGCTGGTCTCCTGGGGGATGATCGACACCATCGGGCACCTCCTCGACCTCCAGTTCCGGGAGATCCAGGGCCAGGATGCTTCGGTCTACTTCGAGGGCCCGGTGGGCACCGCACAGGTGGCCGCCCTGCGCGATGTGCCCGGGGTGGCCGACGCCGAGCCCGCCCTCGAGATCCCCGCCTCCCTCAGCTTGGGCGGCAGGCACTACGACACCACGCTGGTAGTCCTGGAGCAGGCGACCGAGATGCACCGATTCCGGAGTGTCGACGGCACCTGGCTCGAGCTCCCCGCCCAGGGGATGCTCGTGGGAAAGGGGCTGGAGCAGGCGCTCGATACCCGGCCGGGGGACTTGGTCACCGTGCAGGCTTCCGGGCTCGCGGGCTCGCCGCAAGTTCCCATTGCCGCCTTCGTCGATGAGCCTCTGGGCACGCTGGCCTATGTCTCGCGTCAGGCTGCCGGCGCCGCCTTGGGGACCACCCTGCCGGCCACTTCGGCCTTGGTGCGCTACGCCCCCGGAGCAGACCCGGCCGTGGTGCGGGCGGCGATCACCGGACTTCCCGGGGTGGCCGCCTTCGAGGATGCCAACGCCCTCTACGACACCATCCAGCGCTACATGGGTCTCTTCTACGGGTTCGTTGGGATCATGCTGGTCTTCGGCGGGGCGATGGCCTTCGCCCTGATCTTCAACTCCATGACGGTGAATATCTCGGAGCGCTCGCGCGAGGTAGCCACATTGCTGGCCATCGGAGTAGGGCGGCGCAGCATCTCGCGGCTGGTCACCGTGGAAAACCTGGCGGTGACTCTGCTCGGAATCCCCATTGGGCTGGTAGCGGGATACGGGGTGTCGTCGGTGGCCATGGCTACCTTCCAAAGCGACATGTTCGCCTTCGCTCTGCATATGCGGCCCAGCACACTCGCCCTGTCGGCCCTGGCCGTGGTGGGGGTCGCTCTGCTCTCCGGGTGGCCGGGGCTGCGCGCTCTGCGGCGGCTCGACATACCGGCTGTCGTCAGGGAGCGATCCAGCTGAGCCGGGGGGCAGGCGCGGGTGCTCTTGCTGCCCCGGCGCCTTCGAATGGCGGAGGCACGGCCCCCGGCCCTGGCGGCCGGACTGGCCAGCCCGGTCATGTGGTGGCTCGGGATTCCCTCGCGGGTGGCCGAAGAATCGGCGAAGGAGGAGAGGTAACCGGCGCGGCCGCTGCCCGGGCTCCCCGCCCAGATCCTCCTCGGGTCGGGCCCGCGGGTGCTCCGCGGAGGCCGGGCGGGCATTCGCCGCGACGGACGACCAGCGCGGCCCTTCAGCGGCGGCGGCCCATGACCCACGCGGCCACTACCCAGGCTCCGGCGAGCCAGGCGGCCAGCACCAGGTAGGACTGTCCCACATGGGGGACCAGGCCCTGGGTGAGCGAGGCGCGCACCACGTTGGCCATGTGCCAGAAGGGGAGCACGCGGTGAACTGACGCCAGCCATCCTGGGAAGTTGTCGATGGGGAAGGCGATGGGGGAGAACATGAGCACCACGAAGATCACCAGGTTGGTGATCACGTTGGTGATCAAGGGGTTGGGCACCGCATGGCCCAGGGAGAAGCCTACCGAGGCCGACATGAGGGCGGCCAGTAGCACCGCCACTACTACCAGCGGCGACACCTCGAGGTGCAGGTGATAGCGCCAGGTGGCGAGCAGCAGGGTGACCACGACCCCGGGAACGGCGAGAAGGGTGAACAGGGTGAAGGAGGAGAACGCCGCTACCGGGCGGGGTACGGGGAGCGACCAGACGAAGTCGTAGCTGCCCTCTGTCTTCTGGGCTCCCACGAGGCTGGGAAGCAGCGCCATGCCCAGGGGAATGATGGACAGGGTGGGAGCCCCGGTGGTGATGAAAGTCGCCGCCAGCGGGGGCATGTCGCCTAGGTAGAAGCCGTAGACGACGGCCATCCCGGCACCCATGAGGACTTGGATGAACATGAACGTGGGGAGCCAGCCGCGCGCCGACGCCAGTTCGAAGCGAAGCATGCTCCGGTAGCCGGCCAGCCAGTAGGGCAGGCCGTGCCGCAGGGCGGCGGCGGTCGGCATCAGCCCCTCCTTCCCAGCACCCCGGCCGCCAGCGCGGTCGAGGCCACCGACCAGGCCGCCAGCACCAGATAGGAGCGGGCGACCTCCTCGGCCACCCCCTGGGTGAGGGCCGCTCGCACCGTGTTGGCCATGGGGTAGAGGGGGAGCCACTCGTTGACTTCGGCCAGCCACCCGGGCAGCTGATCCAAGGGGAAGTTGATCGCCGAGAAGCCGAAGGCCAGGAAGATGGTCGCCTGGGTGATGATCACGGTGATCATCGGCTTGGCAATGGCGTGAGCCATGGCGTAGCCGATCATGGTGCCGGTGTACAGGGTGAGCAGCACCGCGGGGACGATTGCCGGGCTCACGTGCAGAGGCAGGTCGTAGCGGAGCAGGGCCACCCCGAGGGCGACGGCGAGGGCGGGTAGGCCGATGATGAAGTTGACCGTCAGCCAGGCGGCGGCGGCGGTGGTGCGGGGCACCGGCAGCGACCAGAGGAAGTCGTAGGTGTGCTCCATGCGCTGCGCCGCAACCAGTTGCGGTCCCAAGATCAGGCCGACGATGACCAGGGTCAGCACCAGCACGCCTGTAGAGACGAAGAGGGCTGCCCGGGGCGGGACGGTCCCGAAGAAGAGGCCCATGGCGAGCACGAAGCCCGCTCCCGAGATCGCCTGCACCATGGCGGTCACCGGCAGCCAGAGGCGCATGCTGGTGAGCTGCCAGCGCAGCATGCCTCGGTAGGAGTCCCACCAGTAGCCGGGCCCGGAGCGCAGCGCGACCCGTGCCGGAGCCAGCGTGGTCATGTCGGCGTTTCCCGCCCGGCGGCCCCGACGTCGCCGGTCATCCGGATGTAGATGTCTTCCAGGGTGGTGGCTCCCAGGGCGTACTCCTCGGCGAGGCGCAGACCGATGAGCTCTTGTGCCCAGCCGATGGCGTGGGCGGCCTCGGCCTCGGCGATCACGGTCATCAGGTTGTGGCCCACCCGGGTGTGGCCCTGCACGAAGGGGGGCAGCTCGGGGGTTTCCGCCCGCGGCGCCAGCATCACCTGGAGGCGGAGCCGCCCCCGGTCCTCGGCCTTGAGCGCCGACGGCGTTCCCTCGGCGAGCAGGCGACCCCGGTCGATGATGGCCAAGCGGTCTACTGCCTTCTCCGCCTCCAGGACGTTGTGGGTCACCAGCAGCACTGCGGCTCCGTAGTCGCCCAGGCGGCGCACCTGCTCCCAGAGCAGACGCCGACGCAAAGGGTCGACGTCGTTGGTGGGCTCGTCGAGGATCACCAGCCGGCCCGGGCACACGGTGACCATGGCGAAGCCCACCAGGCGCCGCACGCCGCCGGAGAGCTTGGCGCCCATGGTCCTCTCCCATTCCCCGATGTCGAGGGCCTCGATGAGCTCTCGGCGGCGGCGGGCCACCTCGGGGGGACGGCCGCCGCGGATGCGGCCGGTGATCTCGATGGCCTCGGCGGCTCGGAAGGACTCGATGGGCATCTGCGCCTGCGGCAGGTAAGAGCAGAGCTGACGGGCGGCGTCGGGGTCGGCGACCAGATCGTGGGGGCCCAGGGCGATGCCGCCCCCGTCCGGCTTGAGCAGACCGATGATCTGCTTCACCAAAGTGCTCTTGCCGGCGCCGTTGGGGCCGAGCAGCCCGTACACCTCGCCCGGTTCCACCGTCAGGCTGATGCCGTCGTTGGCGCGGACCTCCTTGAAGGCCTTGACCAGGTCCCGGACGCGTAGCGGCCAGTCCTGTTCTGCTGCGGGCACGGCGCCGGGCCTCCTGTGAGACGCGACCGGGAGCCTAGATGCGACCCGCGGTCGCCCGTCCGGCTCCGACCGGCTAATTTGCCGTAGAAGGCAGGAGGATCGCAGTTGGACCGCCGCTTGGTGCTGGAGGCACGGGGCCTGCGCAAGGCCTTCAAAGACCTGGTCGCCGTCAAGGATGTCTCCTTCCACATTGCCGAAGGGGAGACCTACGGACTGCTGGGGCCCAACGGGGCCGGCAAGACCACCACCATTTCCATGGCCATCGGTCTGCTGGAGCGCGATGCCGGCGAGGTGCTCGTCGACGGGCGTGAGATCCGCACCACTTCCACCGAAGCCAAGGCGGCCATCGGCTATGTGCCCCAGGACATCGCCATCTACCCCGACCTGAGCGCCCGGGAGAACCTGATGTTCTTCGGGCGTCTCTACGGGCTCACGGGCAGGCCCCTGGCGGGGCGGGTCGACGAGGTGCTGGAGACCATCGGTCTCCTGGAACGGGCCAAGGACCGCTCCGGGGAGTTCTCCGGGGGCATGAGACGTCGGCTGAACATCGGCATCGGGTTGCTGCACAAGCCCCGCCTGCTCATGCTCGATGAGCCCACGGTGGGCGTAGATCCCCAGAGCCGCAACGCCATCTTGGAGAGCGTCGAGCAGCTGAGCGCCGCCGGCATGGCGGTGCTCTACACCACCCACTACATGGAGGAGGCGGAGCGCCTTTGCGACCGGGTGGGCATCATCGATGAAGGCGAGATCAAAGCCGAAGGTACCCGTGCCGAACTCGTGCGTCTGGTGGGGGAGCGCGACAAGGTACGGCTCACCGCATCCGGCCAACTGGCTGGGGCGCTAGGGGCCCTGCGCGGCGTGCCCGGGGTGGTCGAGGCCACCGCCGGCGAGGAGCACCTGGACCTCATCGTCGAAGAGGCCGACCGCGCCTTGGCGGCCATCCTGGCGGCGGCCGCCGGCGCCGGCATCTCGGTGCACTCGGTGGACGTGGAGGAGCCCAACCTGGAGGCGGTCTTCCTCCACCTGACCGGCAAAGCACTGCGCGACTAGCCATGGCGGCGGCCCTCCTCATCGCCCTGAAGGACATCCGTCAGAGGCTGCGCGACCGGAGCGCGTACCTATGGGGCATCGTGGCACCGCTGGGCCTGGCCGCCATCTTCAGCCTCCTCTTCTCACCGATCGCCGGCAACGCCCTAGACGTGCGCTTCGCCGTGGCCGACCTCGATCGGGATGAGGTGGCGCGGACTTTCGTGGAGCAGGTCCTGGTGCCCCTGGGCGAACAGGGGATCGTCAAGGAGGTGCGGGAGGTCCCCTCGGCCACCGAGGCTCGGCAACTGGCCGCCGACGGCGAAGTCGACGCCTCCTTCGTGGTCCCCGCCGGCTTCAGCGGGGCCGCTCAGGGAGGCGGCGCCGCAGCCATCGAGGTGGTGGCCAACGTGGACAGCCCCATCGCCGGCCAGGTGGCGCAATCGGTGGCCGGGCAGTTCGTCGGGGAGATCAACGCCGTGGGGACCTCCCTGGGCACCTACTTCCTGCTGGCGGGCCGGGCCCCCGAGCCGGGGGAGGCGGAGGCGCTGGTGGCAGAGGCGATGGCCACGCCGGCGCCGCTGGGCCTCGATGAGGTGGCTGCGGCCTCCAAAGAGCTCTCCTCGGACACCTACTACTCGGCGGCGATGGCAATCCTCTTCGTGTTTCTGACCGTGCAGTTCGGTGTGTTGGGCCTGCTCGAGGAGAGGGAGAACGGCACCATGGGCCGCCTACTGGCCGCACCGATCGCGCGGCGAGCCGTCGTAGCCGGCAAGGCCCTCACCTCCTTCGTCCTCGGGGTGGTGAGCATGGCGGTGCTGGTTGCGGGCACCACCCTGCTGCTGGGCGCCTCATGGGGCAACTCCTGGGGGGTGGCCATCCTGGTGCTGGCCGCGGTCGTCGCCGCCCTGGGGATCATGTTCGTGGTGGCCGCCCTCGCCCGCACCGCCGAGCAGGCGGGCAACCTGCAGGCGATCATCGCCTTCATCCTCGCCATGCTCGGCGGGTCGTTCTTCCCCATCTCGCAGGTGGGCGGCTTCATCGGCACACTCAGCCTCATCACCCCCCACGCCTGGTTCCTGCGGGGTCTGGGCGACCTGGCCGCCGGCGGGGGAATCCAGGCGGTGTTTCCTGCCGCGCTGTACATCGCCCTGTTCGGGCTCGTGACCGGCGGCCTGGCCCAGCTGCGCATCGGCAAGGTGTTGTCGCCGTGAAGAAGATCCTCGCCATCGGCTGGGTGAACACGGTGCGCTTGCTGCGCCAGCGCTCGAACATCTTCTTCGTCTTCGTGTTCCCGGTGTTGATCATCCTCCTCCTCGGGGTCATGTTCGGCGGCGGCTTCGACGCCAAGGTGGGAGTGCACGTTGCGGGCGAGGGAGGGCCCCTCGCCGCGGCCCTGGTCGAGGCGCTCGATGCCCTCGAGGACATCGCGGTGGAGCGCCTCGACTCTCCGGAGGCACTGACCGAGGCGGTGCAGCGCGGTGTGGTCACCGCCGGGGTCCTGGTCCCCGCCGAATACGACTCCGGGCTCATGAACGGTGAGGCGGTGGCGGTGGGCTTCGTCGCCCGGCCCTCGGATCAGAACGGCCAACTGGCCCGGGAGACGGTGCGGGAAGTGGTCGCCGCCCAGGGCCTGCCCATCCGGGCAGCCCGCTTCGCCGCCGGGCAGGGTGCCGGCTCCTTCGAGGACGCCCTGGCTGCCGCCCGCCTGGTGGCGGCGCAGGAACCGAGCCTGACGGTTACCTACACCCAGGCGGGGGAGTCGGCCTTCGAGGACTTCGAGGACCTGGGCACCTTCGACCTGGGCGCCGGCCAGGAACTGGTGCTGTTCATGTTCCTCACTTCGCTGGCGGCGGCCGCCGACCTCATCCTGACCCGGCGGCTGGGGGTGGCCCGGCGGATGCTCTCCACCCCGACTTCCACCGGGGTGATCCTCGCCGGGGAGGTGGCGGGGCGCTTTGGGGTCGCCATGGTTCAGGGCGTGTACATCATGGTGGGGACGCTCGTGATCTTCGGAGTGAACTGGGGAGATCCCTTGGGGGCCATCGCCGTGGTGGTGATGTTCGCCCTGGTGGGCTCCGGAGCGGCCATGCTGTCGGGGGCCATCTTCCGCAACGAGCAGCAGGCGGGCGGCCTCGGGGTGCTCCTGGGCCTAGGCCTGGCGGCTATAGGCGGGGCCATGGTGCCCATCGAGCTCTTCCCCGACACCATGGCCACCATTGCCCGCTTCACCCCTCATGCCTGGGCCATCGACGCCTTCGCCGAGCTGGTGCGGCGCGACGGGGGCTTTCTCGACATCCTGCCGCAGTTGGGCGTGCTGGCTCTCTTCGCGGTCGGCTTCATGGGCTTGGCGACCTGGCGCCTGCACCGGGTGCTGACCCACTGACCCGACGAGCGCTAGCGGCTCAGTCGGCGCGCGGGCCCGCCGCGCTCACCGCGGTGGGGGCCTGATCGGCGAACTGGGCGAAGTTGGCGGCGAAGCGCCGCGCCAGGCGCTCCGCGGCGTGGCGGTGCTCCCCCGGGTCGGGCCAGCTGCGAGCCGGGTCGAGGACCTCGACGGGGACGTCGGGACAGTTGCGGGGCACCCGGAACCCGAAGACCGGGTCCACGTCGTACTCCACGGTATCGAGAGATCCCGAGAGGGCGGCCCGGACCACGGCGCGCGAGTAGGCGATGCTGATGCGATGGCCCGTCCCGTGGGGCCCGCCGGTCCAGCCGGTGTTGACCAGCCAGGTGGTGGTCCCGTGGCGGCGTAGGCGCTCGCCCAGCAGGTCGGCGTAGACGCTGGGGTGCAGCGGCATGAAGGGGGCGCCGAAACAGGCCGAGAAGGTGGCCTGGGGCTCGGTGACCCCCCGCTCCGTCCCGGCCACTTTGGCGGTGTAGCCCGACATGAAGTGGTACCCCGCCTGGTCGGGCGTGAGGCGGGCTACCGGAGGCAGCACGCCGAAGGCATCGGCGGTCAGCATGACGAGATGGCGGGGATGGCCGGAGCGCCCCTCGCGCACTACGTTGGGCAGATGCCCCACGGGGTAGGCGCCGCGGGTGTTCTCGGTGAGGGAAGCATCGTCGAGGTCGATGCGCCGGGTGGCCTGGTCCATGACCACGTTCTCCAGGATGGTGCCGAAGCGCCGGGTGGTCTGGTAGATCTCGGGCTCGGCTTCGGGATTCAGGCGGATGAGCTTGGCGTAGCAGCCTCCCTCGAAGTTGAACACCCCGTCGTCGCTCCAGCCGTGCTCGTCGTCGCCGATGAGGGCTCGGCCGCCCTCCGCCGACAGGGTGGTCTTCCCCGTGCCCGACAGACCGAAGAAGACTGCGGTGTCGCCTGCGGGGCCCACGTTGGCGGAGGCGTGCATGCTTAGCACGCCCTGCAGGGGGAGGAGGTAGTTCATCACGGTGAAGACCGACTTCTTGATCTCCCCGGCGTAGGAAGTGCCCCCGATGACCACCAGTCGCTCGGCCAGGTGCACCAGGATGAACGCCTCGCTGCGGGTGGCGTCTACTTCGGGGATGGCACGGAACTCGGGGGCGGCGATCACGGTGAACCCGGGGCGGAAGCTCCCCAGTTCCCCCGGGGCCCAATCGTGGCGGAACATGACCCGGGCGAACATCGCCTGCCAGGCCTTCTCGGTGATGACCCGCACCGGGAGGCGGTAGCGGGGGTCGGCCCCGGCGTAGACGTCCTGGACGAACAGGTCCTTGCCCTGCAGGTAGGCCAGCAGGCGCACCTTCAAGCGCTCGAAGTCGCCCGGGTCGAAGTGCTGGTTGGCCTCACCCCACCAGATGCGGTGGCGAGAGGAGGCCTCGGTGACGATGAAGCGGTCCTTCGCAGAGCGGCCGGTGTACTGCCCGGTGCGCACCACCAGTGGGCCCGAGTGAGCTACTGCTCCCTCCCGCCGGCGGATGGCCTGTTCGAACACCGCCGGCGTGGAGAGGTTGTGGTACACGTTGGCGACGTTGGCGATGCCCACGCCGCTGAGGTCGACCATGCTGCCTCCGTGGTGCTGCTGAGCCGCACATGATGGTCGTCGGGGCCTCCTCTCCTCAACCCGGCCCGGGATAGGCCGGGGGACGGCCTGTGAGGCGCGCTCCGTATAGGCTGGTCCAACCATGCCTGCTGTCGACGACGCCGAGGGCCCCGCTTCGGTGATCACCCCTGGCGGGGCGGAAGCGGCGCGTGCTTTCCAGGTGGCTGCCGAGGCACGCGCCGGGTATCGCCTGGAAGATGCCCACTTCGCCCCTACCGGGCCCCTGGCGTTGGGCGCCGCCGGTGCCCAAGAAGTGGCCGCAGCCATGAACCGGGAGCGCCAGGCAGCCCGCTTTCCGGAGCGGGCGGTGTGGGCCGGCGATCTGGCCGCCGCCGCCCTCATCCAGGAGATCCTGCGCTACGTGATCGCCCGGCAGGCGGCCGCGGCAGAAGGGCAGGTGCTGGCGGGGGCGGCGGCCCATCTCGAGGAGCGACTGGCCGGCGAGGCGGGGCGTCTGCTGCGCGATTTCGCCGCCGGCTTCCCGGCCACCCCGGTGTTCCGCGGCGAACGCACGGCCGCCGATCACCTGGCGGGAAGCACCGACGGTGTGCCCCACGTGCTGCTGGCGCTGGAGGAGCTGATCATGCTCCGCCTGGCCAACGAGAACGCCGCCTTCGAGCGCCTCCGCGATCTGCACGACGACGCTCCCTTGGAGCAGGGCACCGCCTACCGGGCGGCCATCGGCGCCCTGGAGGACTACTTCGCCGGGATGCCGGCGCTGGGCCCGGGAGGGGAGTCGTTGTTCGAGGTGCTACGGGCCCCGATGCGGGCCAGCCCTACCTCGCTGCTGGGGCAGTTGGAGTACATCCGGGCCAATTGGGGCGGTCTGTTGGGCGACCGCTTCGGTGATCTGCTCACCCGGATCCTGCGCACCCTCGATCTGCTGGCCGAGGAGCGCGCCTTTCGCGCCGTCGGCCCGCCGGGGCTCCCCCCGGTGCCGGATGCGGCCTCCCTGGGAGCGGGGGAGTACGAGCGTTTCAGCGAGGATCGCTCCTGGATGCCTCGCCTGGTGCTGGTGGCCAAGAGCACCTACGTGTGGCTCGACCAGCTCTCCCGCCGCTACGGGCGCCCGGTGCACCGCCTCGACCAGATCCCCGACGAGGAGCTCGACATCCTGGCGGCGGCCGGCTTCAGCGGGCTGTGGCTCATCGGGGTGTGGGAGCGGAGCGAGGCCTCGCGGCGGCTCAAGCACCTGCGGGGCAATCCCGAGGCGGTGGCTTCGGCCTACGCCCTCTACGACTACGTAGTGGCGGCCGACCTGGGCGGGCCGGAGGCGCTGGACGACCTGCGCCGGCGCGCCTGGGCCCGGGGGATCCGAATGGCAAGCGACATGGTCCCCAACCACGTGGGCATCGACGGGCGCTGGGTGATCGAGCACCCCGACTGGTTCTTGTCGCTGCGCCGGCCACCCTACCCGGGCTACTCGTACACCGGGCCCGACCTGTCGAGCGACCCGCGCGTCGGCATCCAGATCGAAGACCACTACTGGGACGGCACCGACGCCGCGGTCGTGTTCCGCCGCCTCGACCGCCATACCGGCGACGAGCGTTTCATCTACCACGGCAACGACGGCACCTCGATGCCCTGGAACGACACCGCCCAGCTGAACTACCTGCTATCCGAGGTGCGGGAGGCGGTGATCCGCACCATCCTCCACGTGGCCCGGCAGTTCCCCATCATCCGCTTCGACGCCGCCATGACCTTGGCCCGCCGGCACGTGCAGCGCCTGTGGTTCCCCGCCCCCGGCACCGGCGGGGCTATCCCCTCCCGTTCCGCCTTCGGCATGACCGATGAGGAATTCGCTCGCCACATGCCCGACGAGTTCTGGCGCGAGGTGGTCGACCGGGTGGCCGCCGAGGCGCCCGACACCCTGCTCCTGGCCGAGGCCTTCTGGATGCTGGAGGGCTACTTCGTGCGCACCCTGGGGATGCACCGGGTCTACAACAGCGCCTTCATGCACATGACCTCGCAGGAGAGCAACGCCGACTATCGCCAGCTCATGCGCAACGTGCTGGAGTTCGACCCCGAGATCCTGAAGCGCTTCGTCAACTTCATGAACAACCCCGACGAGGAGACCGCCGCCGCCCAGTTCGGCACCGGCGACAAGTACTTCGGGGTGTGCACCCTGATGTGCACTTTGCCCGGCCTGCCCATGTTCGGTCACGGGCAGATCGAGGGCTTCCGAGAGCGCTACGGCATGGAGTACCGCCGGGCCCGCTGGGAGGAGCCGGTGGACCAGGGCCTGGTGGAGCGGCATCGGCGGGAGATCTTCCCTCTGCTGCACCGGCGCCGGCAGTTCGCCGAGGCCGCCGAGTTCCTGCTTTACGAGGCCGCCGACCATGGGACGGTGGCCGACAGCATCTTCGCCTACAGCAACCGGGTGGAGGGGCGGGCTTCGCTGGTGGCCTACAACAACCGCTACGAGGCGGCGGCGGGATGGGTCTACCGCTCCGTGCCCTACCGGGACAAGGCGGCCGGCGCCCTGCGCACCCGGCACCTGGGGGAGGGCCTGGGCTTGCGGGGCGGCCACGACGACTTCGTGGTCTTCCGCGAGCATCCCGGCGGTCGGGAGTACCTCCGCCGCAGCCGGGACCTGTGCGAGCAAGGGCTGTTCGTGGCCCTCAACGGGTACGAGTGCCGGGTGTTCCTGGACTTCGTCGAGATCGCCGACCGCACCGGCCTGTACGCCACTCTGGCGCACCGCCTGGGGGGAGGGTCGCTCCCCAGCGTGGCCGGCGCCATCGACGATCTGCGCAGCGAGCCCTTGCAGGCAGCGCTGCACGGCCTTCTCGAGGTCTGCCGCCCGGTGCTGGCCGGTGAGGCCGAGGCCGGCGACCCCGAGGTGGAGGCCGCTCTGGGACGGCTGCTGGATGAGGCGGCGTTGCTGGGCCTTCACCCCGACCGTCGGCGCGTTTTTACTCAGTTCCCCGTCGACTTGGCCACCCTGGCCCAGGTGGCCGACGCCCTCGATTCCCGGTCCCCCGGCTTCGACTTGGGCTGGCTGGCGGTGTGGGCCGTGGTGCATTCGTTCCCCGGGGGCCGGATCGGTCTGCGCCTCGAGACGGTGGACCTGGAGGGCGGGGAGCACTGGGCACGGGTGATCCCTCTGGTGGAGCGGCATGCCGTCCCCGTCCGGGAGTGGGCCCGGACTCGGGGTTCGGCGGCAGGCTTGCGCCGCCTGATGACCGCCCTGCTGGACGACGCTGAGGCCGCTGCTCTGCTTGCAGTGCACGAGCACGGCGGGGTCACCTGGTTCGACCGCGACGCCTTCCGCTCCCTGGGGCGGGGCCTGGTGGCCGGCGGGCTCCTCGGCTCCCGGAGCAAGGCGATCCTCGATCGAGCCGCCGAACTGGTGGCCGCCCTGGCTCGGGCAGAGGATCGTTCCGCCTACAAGGTGGACCGGCTGCTGGGGAGGGTGGGGTAGCCGCGGCAGAGCGGGCGGGGAGAGGCCTGCAGCAATTGAGTCCTCGGCAACCTGCGGTGGCACTGCCGCCGCCACCACGGGTGGGAGCACGACCGTGCTCCTTGTCGCCGCCGGGAGGGAGCGCCTCCGGCCTCGCTGATTGGCAAGGCAGGCGTCGTGGTGCAGGGTCTGGCGGTTCGCCCGCGAGACGGTGTCGGTGCCTCGCAGCGAAGGCTGAGCACCGGGCCCGGCGGCGGCCAGCATTCGCCGTGACCTTATCCTGGGGGCAACAGCCCGATTCCCCTGTAGCGGAGGCAGCAGATGAACAGCGAGATGTTGGCCAAGGTACGCGACGAGGCAGGCTTCATCGCGGCCCTGGACCAGAGCGGCGGCAGCACTCCCAAGGCGCTGCGGCTCTACGGCATCCCCGAGGACGCCTACTCGAGTGAAGCCGAGATGTTCGACCTGATGCACGCCATGCGGCGCCGCATCATCACCAGCCCTGCGTTCAATGGGGACCGCATCCTGGGGGCCATCCTCTTCGAGATGACCATGGATCGCGAAATCGAGGCGATGGGCTCGGCCGAGTACCTGTGGAAGGTGAAGCGGGTGGTGCCCTTCCTCAAGGTGGACAAGGGCCTGGCCCCCGAGGTCGACGGCGTGCAGCTGATGAAGCCGATGCCCGACCTCGACGCCCTGCTGGCGCGGGGCATCGGCAAGGGGGTGTTCGGCACCAAGATGCGCTCGGTCATCAAGCTGGCCGATCCCAAAGGTGTGGAAGCGGTGGTCGATCAGCAGTTCGACATCGGGGAGCAGATCCTGGCCGCCGGCCTGATGCCCATCATCGAGCCCGAAGTGGACATCCGCAGCCCGCAGAAGGTCGAGGCCGAGGCGATGCTGAAGGCCGGCATCCTGCGCCGCCTCGAGGCCATCCCCGAGGGTCAGCAGATCATGCTGAAGCTCACTCTGCCCAGCGTGGACGGCTACTACACCGACCTGGTGACGCATCCCAAGGTGCTGAAGGTGGTGGCCCTCTCCGGCGGCTACACCCGGGATGAGGCGAATGCCCTGCTGGCGCGCAACCCCGGCGTAGTGGCCTCATTCTCGCGGGCGCTCACCGAGGGGCTGTCGGCTCAGCAAGACGACGCCGAGTTCGACGCCGCCCTCGACGCTTCGATCGGGAGCATCCTGACCGCCTCGATGGCCTGAGCCCGGCGCCCGCCGGGCCCGCGGCACGGGGCCGCCGGCCGGCCTGACTGCGATCTCAGCAAGGGTCGTGGGGCAGGGTGCTGCGCGCCGCCCGCAGGAAGGCGTAGGGCGTCTCGTAGAGGAAGTTGGACACCCGCGAGGTGTAGACGTCGGCGTAGCGCTCCACCTGGCGGGCGAAGAGGCTCTTGTCGTAGCCGGAGCGCATCAGCGGGCCCCACCAGGGGTTGAGGATCTCTCCGGCGGCTCGGGCCAGAGGGGCGATGCGATCGTCGAGGGCCACCAGGGCCTCCTGCAGGCGGGCGATCTGAGCTTCGGCATCGTCGGGCACCGGAGCCGACGGGGGCGCGTAGCCGTGCCGGGCGCGCTGACGGTCGAGACGGGCCTGAGCCAGCCGCCGCTCGAGCGCCTCCTTCTCGCCCATCAGGGAGCGCAGCGCCTCCTCGGTGGGGCGGAAGGCCTCGAGCTCGTCGATCTCCAACTCCAGCTCGCGCAGGATCAATGCGGTGCGCCAGCGCAGCACCGCCTTGCTGACGTGGACGTCGGCGTACAGGTGGTCGCCCACATAGAGGACCTCGTCGTCGGAGAGCCCCAGGTGCTCCTCGACCCGGGAAGCGTCACCCCCGAAGTAGACCCCGCCGGGTTCCAGATCGCCGTGTTGGGGGCGCATCAGGCCCTGGGCCTCGTCGGCGATGCGATAGAGAGGGCGGCTCTCGGTGAAGAAGCCGGGCTTGTCGGCGCCGACGATGACCAGATCGAACAAGTCTCGCCAGGTCATGCCCTTGGGGAGTTGGGAATCGAAGGCGATGGCCATGAGGCGACGGGCGTAGTCCCAGTCGGAGTTGGTGATGAGCATCAGCCGCTTGCCGGCGTGGCGCTGGTCGAGCAGGGCGACCACCGTGTCCGGATCCGGCTCCAGGAAGCGGCTGGGGTCGGCGAGGATCTCCTCTTTGAGCGTCCCCGGCAGGTGGGCTTCGTCCACGGTGGCCCGCAGCACGCGGTAGAGGTCGGAGTAGGACATCACCCCGCTCAGGCTGCCGGTGTCCAGCAGGTCTACCAATTGGGCGTAGAGCGTGGCTTCGGAGAGCGTGAACAGGGTGTTGAGGAAGACGAAACGGGGGTCCCCTAGGTCGACTACCACGCGGGCGTAGGCGGCGCGCTGCTCCTCGAACTCCAGGAAGCGGGTGCCGTGGGCGGCGCGAATCACGTAGCCGAAACGGGTGGGCTTGACCAGGTTCCCCAGTTCGAGATCGATGGTGAGCCCGCGGATCACCCGGGAGGGGTCGAACTCCAGGCCCTCAACCGGCCAGCCGCGGCGGGCAAGGAGGCGGCGAGTGTGGTGGTAGGCCCGGCGCTCCCACTCCTCCATGCGGTAGTGGACCAGGGTGTAGTCCATGTCGTAACCGACGGCGCGGATGCGGCGCAGGTTGAGGGTGCGGTTGCCGAAGATGCGTCGGCGAAGAGGGGTATCGGTGGACATGGCGGGGGAATGGTAAGCCGCCGGCGCTGTCTCTCGGCTCGGTCGCACCGAGACAAACACTTCGCATCTGCTGATGCAGGTCGTGAGGCAACCTTGCCACCTTGTTGATCGATCAACGTGAAACACCTTGACAAGGCGCTACTGCCGTCGTATCATTCGATCAACATCAAACACATCAGGAGCGATCGACCATGACGATCAGCGGGCCGAAGGTGCGGGACTACACCGACAAGAAGCGCCGGCTCACCGTGGAAGTGGCCACCGGCACTGCCTTCGAGCTGCTGGCCAGCATGTTCGTGTTCACGCTGGGGCGGGACGAGGCTGAGGAGTATGAGGTGGGCCCCGAGTGGTTCGAGAGAGTCCAATCCGAGGCCTCTCCGGAGCTCCTTGCCGGCCTGGACGAGGTGGGGCGCGGCGATCTCTGGCTGGGTCTCATCGACCAGGCCTACCGGACGCCCGAGCCGCGGCGGGTGGAGGACTTCTTGGAGCACCTCGCCGGTGTCGAGCCGCGAGAGGTCCGTCGGGCGATGCTGGCCATGCAGGTGCTTCACACCGACGCGGACGCGGGGGCCGTCGAGCGGGCGGCCGACGGTGATGCCGACGCCATCACCGCGCTGGCGGCGATGTGCGGCCCAGAGTGCGGGGCGGGATTGGAGAGGCTGGCCTCACGGACGCCGGCGGACTCCCTGGCCAAGGTGGTGGAGATCCTGCGCCGCTTCGACGCCGAGGTGTTCCACGGCGGCGAGGAGACTGCTGCTGCGCTGGCTCGGGACGCCGAGGAGAAGCGGGCGCTGGCGGCGACCCTCCCTCCCGAGCGTCTCGTCGAGACGGCCACCAACGGGGTGACTTTCAAGCTGCAGCCGGAGGTGAGCGGGGTGGTGCTCGTGCCCTCGGCGGTGGTGCGGCCCTGGGTGGCCATTACCGAGAGCGGCAGCCTGCGGATCTTCGTTTACCCGGTGCCTTCCGAGGTGCTCGGCGCCGACCCGGATGCCCCCTCGCCTTGGATGGTGAGTTTCTACAAGGCCCTGGCCGACGAGCGGCGCCTGCGGATCCTGAGCATGCTGGCGGCAGGGCCGGCCTCGCTGGGCGAGGTGGCGGAACGAATGGGCCTGGCCAAGTCCACGGTGATCCACCACATGCGGGCTCTACGGAGCGCCGGCTTGGTGCTGATCACGGTGGGAGACGAGAAGGAATACAGCTTGCGCCGGCGGGCCATCCCCGAGGCAGGGAGGCTGCTCCAGGCCTACCTGTCGGAGCCCTCAGTCGGGACGCGGGCAGACGCGGAAAGGAACCAGATATGACCGTCGGATTGCACACGCTGGCACTGGCTTCGGCTCTCGTTGCCGAGAAGCGCCTGGAAGCCGAACGGCCTCGCCGGTGGAAGATCCAGCCTGCCGCCGGCATCTCCGCTCGGGGAACCCCGGAGCGGCGGCGCGCCGCCTTCGGTGGCGGCCTGGTAGGACGGCAGCCTCGCCAGGCGTAGCCACCGGGGGAAGCAGCGCAGAGTCGAGCGCTTCCTCGAATCGCCGGAACCGGCCCCACGGGGCCGGTTCCGGTTTTCTGGGGAGGTTCAGCCGACAGCCTCTTGCGCGCCGGGACGGCTCCCGGAGCGGGCGTCGCCGCGCAGCCACACGGTGCGCTGGGGGAAGGGGATTTCGATGCCGGCGGCATCGAGGGCGTCCTTGATGCGGCGGCGCGCCAGGCGAGCCGCCGCCCACTGCTCCCCGGGCTCCACCTTGAGCACTAGGCGGATCGCCACGCTCGAGTCTCCCAGGCTCTCGACCCCCCAGACTTGCGGCTCCTCCAAGACGGTGGCCTCAGGTGGCTGCTCCTCCCAGATCGAGTCGGCCGCCGCCTTGATCACCCGCGTGGCGGCCTCGAGGTCGGCGTCGTAAGCCACTTCGACGTCGAGGACGGCCCGGGCCCACTGCTGGGACTTGTTCCCGACGCGGCGGATCTCTCCGTTGGGGATGAACCACACGGTGCCGTTGACGTCGCGCAGGCGGGTGGTGCGCAGCCGGATCTCCTCCACCACCCCCGAGGCCTCGCCCAGGTCGACCACGTCGCCGACCCCATACTGATCCTCGGCCAGCATGAAGAGGCCGCTGAGGAAATCGCGTACCAGGGTCTGGGCCCCGAAGCCCAGGGCCACCCCGGCGATCCCCGCCCCGGCGATCAGCGGGCCCAGGTTCACGCCGAATTCCGCCAGGACGATCAGGGTGGCCAGGCTGTAGAGGACGGCGGAGGTCAGGCTGCGCAGTACGGTGCCGAGGGCCTGGGCTCGCTGGCGACTCCGCGCCGCCTGGTCGGCCAAGAGAAGCGCCTTGGCGCGGCGCCGCTCGCTCAGGACACCGCTCCAGCCGGAGACCGTTTCTTCCTGGCGGGCCCGGGTCTCCTCCTCGCGCTTGGCAACGAGGCGCGCCACGAGGTGGCGGATCGCCCGCCGGATCAGGCGGTTGAGGACGTAGGCCGCGGCCAGCACGAAGATGACTTTGAGCGGCTTGGCCAGGACCCACTCCACGACGCGCGGGGCGGTCTCGTTGCCGGTCCAGTTGAAGACGAGGCGGCAGACGACCCCGGGGGCGTCGCCGCAGGCGGCGCTCAGGCCGGGGTCGGGGGCGGCTTGCGCCAGCAGCGGGGGAACGAGGAACGGGCCCATGGCTTCCTCCCTGGAGAGCGTGCTCGTAGGAACCTAGCCGCGCCCGGGGCCCTCGACCCCGGCGCGGCAGGCGGCTAGCGTCACCGGCCGTGCCTCTCGATGACTATCGCCGCGCCAATCGGGACAACTGGGACGACCGGGTCCCCATCCACTGGGAATCCCCGGGGTACGACGTCGCGGGGTTCATCGCGGATCCCACTCGCCTCAGCGCGGAGGTCGCCTACGACGCCCCCGGTGTCGGTGACGTCCGGGGGAAGCGCCTGCTGCACCTGCAGTGCCACATGGGCAAGGACACCCTCTCGTGGGCCCGTCTGGGAGCCGAGGTCACCGGGGTGGACTTCTCGGAGCCGGCCATCGCCGCCGCCCGCCGCCTCAGCGCCGAGAGCGGTACCCCCGGGCGCTTCCTGGTCGCCGAGCTATACGACGCCCCGCGTCTGCTAGCCGAGGTCTTTGACGTGGTCTACACCGGAGTGGGGGCGCTGAACTGGCTCCCCGACATCCGGCGGTGGGCCGAGGTCGTCGCCGGCTTCCTGGCGCCGGGGGGCCTGTTCTACATCCGGGAGGGCCATCCCATGCTCTGGACCCTCGACTGGCGCGAAGACGCGGCGCTGCTGGTCCGCTACCCCTATTTCGAGACGGCGGATCCGATCGTGGATGACGACCCCAGCACTTACGCCGGCCCGGGAACGGTGGCCCATGCCCGCACCTATGAGTGGAACCACGGCCTGGGGGAGGTGGTCACTGCGTTGGCCGACGCCGGCCTGGTGGTGTCCGGCCTCCGCGAACACCGCGAACTCGACTGGCAAGGGCTTCCGCAGATGACCGAAGGGGAAGACGGCCGCTGGCGCCTTCCCCAGGAGCAGCGCGACCTGGTGCCCCTGATGTACTCGTTATGGGCGCGGCGACCCTGAGGGAGCGCGGCACGGGAGATGACGGAGGCGGCAGGGCCCACGCCGGTGAGCCGACCCTTAGCGACGGACCTGCACTTGCGACCCGTGGCGCGCCGCTGGGTGTGTTGCCCTTGGGGCCCCCAGCGCAGCGGCTCACCGCAGAGGGCCTTCCCGCCGGCAGGAGCGAGATCCACAGCCACCTATCCGCGCGGTTCCTAAGGCATGAACCCAGGGAAGGCCCGGTCGAAGAGGAACTGGGCGAGGAGCACCAACCCCGGCAGCAGGATCGCGGTGACGAACCGGGACACGTTGCGCAAGTCGAACGGCCACACCGGCATCCTTTCCACGATGGCGTAGATGCTGTGGATCCCTTCGATGTCGCGGGCGGTGGCCACGTCGAGTTCTTCGGGGTCCTCGGACTCGAGCATCGCCCGGTAGCGCTTGTTGAAAGTGGTGGCCAAGCGGCGCAGCACCTGCTCCTTGGCCGACGCCATCTGCCGGTGCGCCTTGCCCAGCGAGAGCATCAGCAGGAGCGGGGCCATGACGTAGAAGAGCGCGTAGATCGGGAGGTAGTACCGGAGATTGCTCCTGGCGTTTTCGTCCAGCAAGAGCAGGAGGGTGAAGAACACGGTAATGAGGGACAGGAAGTAGAAGATCGCCAGCGAAAGTGAGCCGAAGGGCTTGAGCCCGCCGGCGCGATCGGGGTGCAGAGGCTGAACGGTGAGGGACAGGCTGAGGATGCGCTGCAGCGACCAGGCGGTGACAATCCCCTTGTACAGGATTAGGCCGATCATGAAGAAGTTGGCGGTGATGAACAGGCGGGCGTAGACGGCGGTGATTCCGCCGCTCATGCCCAGCCAGGTGTCGGACTTGAGTGTGTAGTTGAGGCCGTTGAAAGCGACGGCGATGACCAGGGGGACGACGACGAAGAGCCAGCGGTTGTAGGCCGCATCGACGCGCGCCTCCAGCGACTCCAGGACGGCCGGATCCGGATTGGCCAGGACCGATCCTTCCCTTACATACGCCCACGTCCGGCGTATCTCGTTGTAGTGGTTGCAGAGCAGCGCTGCTCCCACCGGGGCCAGGAAGCCGAGGGCGATGTTGTCCGGGACGTTGCGGTAGAAGGGAGGTATGCCCTCCGCCGCCGAGCCGAAGAGGTCCCCGGTCAAGAACCCGAGCAGGTAGATGCTCCCGAACGAGATCAGGAAGTAGACGGCCCCGGTCAGGAAGGGGCGGTCTCGGCCCACCACGCGGATAGCGCGGTAGACGTAGTCTCGGCGGAAAGGAGCAATGGGCCGGTTCGTCCCGGCGGCCTC